>QLIP01051688.1_pt1 | contig 22039 bp, 21 predicted proteins | sample 1769771 | NCBI WGS metagenome assembly QLIP01 (sample SAMN09428762, study PRJNA476227) | Gut metagenome, whole genome shotgun sequencing project. | isolation source: cecum | host: Rhizomys sinensis | place: China: Jinsha town of Minqing, Fujian Province | collected 2013-09-23 | reverse complement strand
AGCTCAAAAATATCTCGCAAATCTTAATAAAAAATAAGTTTAAGCAACTTCATTTAATTATTTTTTTGCTAAGTTAGTGAATCTTCTTAAATAATATAATATGGAATATCAAATTTAACAGAAAGTTATCAAAAGTAAAAGGGCAGTCACACCGTGTGAGTGCAGCTCCCCCTTCTGTTATATTATTCAGCAACCTCTTCGGCTGTCTCCTCTTCCTTTTCGGCAAACTCAGTGTAACCGGCACCGATAAGGATGTTATACCATGTAAAAAGCTTCTTGATGTCGTTGTCATAGACGCGGTCGCGGTCATAATCCTCCACGATAGCCTCAAACGCAGGGTGCAGACCCTTGGCGGCTACAAGTGCCTTAACATCAATAGGCTGACCGTTATGCTTGGCATAAACCATATCAAGAATGGTGCCGAGCGGAGTGTCGCCAGACTCAGTGTACATTGCAATGTCGCCAAGCGACACCACCTTTTCGCGGGCGCCGATTGGGAAACGCTTTCCGCTTCCAATCTCCTCAACGATAAGCGACCCTTTGGCCTGCGACAGAATCTTGAACAAACCGGGTTTACCGGTGATAGATAATATCTGTTTAAGCATTTTATCCTATATTTTTTTAAATCGTTATTTTTCATTAAATCAAACCGCAACCCTCCGGTGCGGCAGTCAAGACTTCGCCCCCCACTCCATTTTATCTGATTGGAGTCGGAGTCTCAAGCAATATGTCAATACGGGGCAAGAGTGCCGAATCAAAACCGTTGTCAATCAGCCGCACCTTATCGGCAGGCAAAGCCGCCAGCTCCTGCTGTTGAGCCTTGATTCTTCCCAATATGTTTTCCAGAGGTATCCCTCCCCTATCCAGCGCCCGCTGCACCCTTACCGGCTCGGGAGCATCCACAACCCATATTTCATCGCATACCCTGTCAAGTTGCGAAGTGGCCAGAATTGCCGACTCCACGAACATCAACCCGAGTCCGCGACTAAAGCCATCGGCAGTCCAGCGGCTTATGTCGGCACCGACCAGGGCATGGACCTGGGAATTGAGCCATAGTCGCTCCTCGTCGCTGCCAAAAATTACTTCTGCCACACGAGGGCGATTGATTCCGCCGTCGGGGTTAAGAACATCCACCCCCCAGCGCTGCTGCATGGCGAGTTTCAGCGCCATATCGGCATCCATCAGCTGTTTAGCTTGAGAGTCTGTATCGTAAACCTGATACCCCTTAAGGCGCAAAATCCGCGACACTACACTTTTGCCGGCACCAATCCCGCCGGTGATTCCAATTAACCGTCCCATAGTCTGCGGCTCAATTTTTCATGATTGAATACTCAACCGAGTCGAGGAGCATGGTTGGATTTTCCACATACTCGTAATACTGCCGGATACGGATAGGTACCTTCGAGCCGCGATATCGCTTGGTATCCATCCAGTCCACTGCCACATCCATGGGAGGCAGGTCGGAACTAAACACACTCATCGGAACATAATACACCACCTTGACACGGTTGGGGAAGAGCAGGAGCGAGTACCCCTCGGGGACGTTCTCGACATTGATGTTAATCATCGATTCCTTCTTCACCAGCGGCTCCACAGGGACTTTAACACGCACCGAAGCGGGGGATATCTTCATACCCTTGATGGGGCGGAATTTCACATCCACCTCTTCGGTCTCCGAAAGATTGCGCTTCACCACCGGTTCGGTATAGACACGTGTCACGGTATCCACCATCTCCGAGCAGGAGTAAATCAGCACCCATTTCTGCATCGGAGTTGGCTTTTCGGCCACTACAAACCCCGGTGCTGCCGAGACATCTGAAACCACCACCACAGGAACACGTTTACCCTTTTCCGTAGTATAGGTCAGCGAAAGAGAGTCGAGCGAAGCCGACATGATCTGAGCCGATGCACCAAACGCACTCTTCAGGGCGGTATTAAAATCACTCTTGCGGATGCGGAACACCCCGTCGTCGGCAAAATCCCGGAAATTAAATTCCAGATGTGGATGACTAAGCATACCGCTGCGCAGGAGCTTGGTACCCTTGTCGCGGACAATGACATGAAACGATGCCGGTGGCTCCGAGATAAACGTCACCGAGTCGGGGACATTGGCAATCTGTATGCGCAGGTCGATTGAGCGGGTCACGTTATCGTTGAGCGAGAGAATAATCCAGAACAACGTCGCCACCCCCACAAAGACCAGATACTGCATGAAAGAGTGGAACCCTTTTGAGGCTCTCATTCCACGCCAGCGTATGGAGGCGTTTTTTACTCTTTCACTCAGTTTCACGGTGTCTTATTTATTTCTTTTTGGGCTGCTGCTCAACCACGGGGTATACAGACTCGATAGAGATTTCGATGGTCACACCTTCTGCAATCTGCACACGAGCCACACCGTTGTTTACTTCTTTGAGCTTGCCGTGGATACCACCAGCGGTGATAACCTTGTCACCTTTGCCCATTGACTCACGCTGCTTCTTAAGCTCTTTCTGCTTTTTCTGCTGCGGGCGGATCATAAAGAAATAAAAGATGGCAATCATTGCCACAATCATAAGAATTCCTGAAAGGCCGCCACCCTGGGCTGCCTGAAGGAGGATGCTTACTGTTGTCATAATTATTATTATTAATTTTTTACTTTTTGAAGAGCTGTCCGCTGTCCTGAAGGTTGCGGATTATCTTGGCCAGGATGCCGTTGACAAAGCTGCCACTCTTGGCGGTGCTGTATGACTTGGCAATCTCGATATACTCGTTAAGACTCACGGTGAGCGGAATCTTGGGGAAGTTAAGAATCTCGGCAAGAGCAGTCTCGATGATTACGACATCCATAAATGCAAGGCGTTCAGTTTCCCACAGAGTGTTGTCGATAGCCTCGTCAATCATGGCACGATATTTCTCTCGGTTCTTGAGGACCGCGCGTACCAGTTCCTCACCAAAGCGGGCGTCTTCGTCATCCTTAAACTTTGAGAGCACAGCATTGCTGCCATCCCCTTCTTCAAGTCGGCGCAGAGTTTTGAGTACGAAGGTTCCAATAATTTCAAGGTCGTCGTTCCAGAATACGGACTGGTCCTCCATTGCCTCAAGGAAATGCTCGTTGGGGAATACCACCTTCTTGAGGATATTACGCCAGAATTCGGCATCTTCCTTGATGCTGCGTTCGGGGGAGTCCATGTATTCGGCATAGATTTCCGATTCTGTAACCTGACGCAGAAGACCCTCGACCATTACGCGGTCGTCTTGTGTCCATGAGAGCTTATTCTTCTCGATATAGGAAGCCACAGCCTCGCAGTTGCGGATTTCGCGCACCAGGGAGTTGTCGACAAATTTCAGATTCGGATTCAGGTCCTCGTGGCTTACGAGATGGCGATGGCGACGCTCGTCGAGCTTGCGTTCCTGCATATCGGTGAGCTCCACGGGGAGCCAGATAAGACGGAAATAGAGCTCGCGGGCCTTGTCCAGGCTTTTGCGAAGCAGCTCCACAGCCTCAGAACCACCCTCCTGCGAGCTTAAGAAGTCGGCAAATGTTTCGCGCACCATGTCGCTGCTGCGCTCGGCACCCTTGACAGTAAACCCTTCGCGTTTTGAAGTGATTTCGGCAATGCGAGGGTCGGGGTAAATCATGGTATCATAAATTTCCCCCCACACAGTTTCCTTGCCACCGTTGGGATCCTCTTTGAGACTCTTCTGGAAGTTCTTATAGACTGCAGACTCCTTGACGCGGTCGGCAATCACATCCACCATCCCCTCGTAAGGGAAAGCGGTGAGGCGATATTTTGCCAACAGCGACTTTATGGTTTCTTCACTTTTAAGGCGCTTGATGAAACGGGTTTCATCGAGCGGACGAACCCCGCCACGATGCTCAACGGCATGTGCAACCTTTATCATAAGCACGAGCATATCCATATATACGGAATATGCAAAACGCTTTTCCTTGGTGGGGGCTTCGGGCACTCCTTCAAGTGAAAAATGTTTCTCAGACAGCATGTAGGAATACAGAATCTGTATTGCCTTGATTCTTATCAAAATTCGATTTATCATAACTCTTTATGATCTTGTTTCGTGCGTCGTCCCCTCTGGGCAACGCTCAGAAATTGTAATTACACGACAAAATTACTATTTTATCTGCAATCTGCAAAAAATATAGCCGGATTTCACCCCTCTGCGCGCTGACGCAGAGCTTCGTAAATCATTACGCCGGCAGCTACCGACACGTTCAGAGATTCAATCTTCCCTACGATGGGTATGGCGGCGAGTTCGTCGCAAATTCTGAGCACGGCGTCAGAGATACCGACATCCTCGCTACCCATGACAATAGCGGTGGGGGCTGTATAGTCGGCTTTTGTGTAATTTTTGGCACCCTTCTCGGTCGCTGCCACTATATGGTATCCGTTTTCCTTGAGCTGCTTGACAGCCCCCAGAATGTCGCGCTCGCGGCACACCGGGATATTGAACAGAGCACCAGCCGAGGTCTTGACGGCATCGGGGGTGACGGTGACACTGTTGCGCTGCGGGATGACAATGGCATCCACACCTGCACACTCGGCAGTACGTGCTATTGCACCAAAGTTGCGGGTATCGGTGAGTCCGTCAAGAACCACCACGAGCGGGTTGCGCCCTTCCTCATAAAATAGAGGTATCAGGTCCTCAAGTCGGTTATAGCTCACCGGAGAGAGGATGGCTATTGCACCCTGGTGATTTTTCATTGTGATACGGTTCAGCTTCTCCATAGGGACACGCTGCACCAGGATATCGTACTCGCGCACCTTACCCATCAATTCCTTGGCGAGGTCGCCGGTGAGTTCGCGCTTCACAAGCACCTTGTCGATGTTTTTGCCGGCCTCGATGGCCTCGATTATGGCACGGATGCCAAATATATAATCGCTCTTATTCATTTTTTAGTCATTAGTCATTAGTCATTAATCGTTAGAGCTGCGCCTGAGGGGTGCAGTAGCGCGAAGCGGTTTCCGCTGGGGGGAGCTTTTCGCCCTTTGGGCTCACACAGAACTCAAAGCGGGTGACTTAGGGGGCGCAATCTTTGCGCGGTGTTGTGCGGGTTAGTTGTAGCCGAGGAGGGCGCGGGCGTTGTTGAGGGCAGCGTCGCCGACTTCGCTTCCCGACATCATTGCCGCCAGTTCGCGGATGCGCTCCTCTCTATCCAAACGCCGCACGTGAGACACGGTTCGCTCCCCTTCGTCCTGTTTGTATACTTTAAGATGTTCGGCACCTTTTGCTGCCACCTGCGGAAGATGCGTGATAGTCATAACCTGCATGTCGCGCCCCATTTCCTGCATCATCTCACCCATTTTGTGGGCAATTTCGCCAGAGACGCCGGTGTCTATTTCATCAAAAATTACGGTGGGGAGATTCATGCGTCCGGCGAGACCCCGTTTTATAGAAAGCATCAGTCGCGCCATCTCGCCACCGGATGCCTGCCCGGCAATGGGTGTCGACGGTTGGTTTTTGTTGAACGCGGTGAGAAATTCCACCCTGTCCTGACCGTTGCTTCCAAGCTTGCCGACCGACATATCCACCTCGAAACGGAGGTTGGGGAGCCCCAGAGGTACAGCGCCAATAAGAACCGTGGCACCAAAAACGGCAGCCCCCTGATTGCGGCTTTCGGTGAGGCGTTCACCAAGCTCCTTGACTCTTGCGGCAGCCTCGCGACCACTCTTTTCAAGTTGCGAAAGGTCGGCATCACTCTCCATGGCACTCAGCTTGGCAATGATGTCACGGTGCAACTCCTCGAGGGCATCGGCATCCTTGACACGATAGTGCTTCACGGCGGCATAATAGTCCTGCATTCGCTTTGATAGCTGCTCAAGAGTCTGCGGGTCGCTCTCCACCTCAGCAAGTTCATCGACAGCTGTTTCATAAATATCCTTAGCTTCTACAAGAAGATTCTCGAGTCGTTCGGACAGGGTTGAGACCTCAAGTTTTGCAGCTATCCCCTTAGCTTTATAAAGCATGTCGACAACACCACGGTCATTGCTGCCAAAGATAGCACAAAGCTCCTGAAGCTCCTCGCGCGTTTCATCGGCATTGCTGAGCAGGTCGAACCGACGCTCTATCTCGGCGAGTTCACCACGCTTCGGTTTCAAAGCCTCAAGCCCCTCGAGCTGAAAAGCGAGGAAATCGCGGTTGCGACGAGTGGCGTCGAGCTCCTCCTTGGCTTTTTTGATACGGGCACGGATGGCATTGAAACGTGCATACTCCCGGGAGTATTCGGCACGCAGGTCATCGTTGTCGGAAAACGCATCAATTACCGCCAGCTGCATCTTTGGGTCGGTAAGCATGACATTCTCATGCTGTGAGTGGATGTCGATAAGATGCGACGAGAGTTCGGCAAGTATCGAAAGGTTAACCGGGGCGTCGTTGACAAACGCCCGGGAACGCCCGGCGCCGGTCACTTCGCGCCTTATGATAATTTCATCAGGATTCCAGTCAAGCTCATTATCGACAAAGAATTGCTCAAGTGTCGGGTCGGGTTCGGAGAACACCCCTTCTACCACCGATTTGGCATCGCGATCGGTTACAACACGCGTATCGGCACGCCCTCCCCTCAATAGCGAAAGCGCACCGAGCATAATAGACTTACCGGCACCGGTCTCGCCGGTGATGGTAGTCAGCCCCGGGGAGAAGGTGAGTTCCACCTTATCAATCAATGCGTAATTTTGTATCGTCAGCTTTTCAAGCATGGCAGTGAGTGTTGAAAGTTCTTATAACCTTATATTTCTGTATTCAAGCGCTGTTTATGCACTTTAAATAAAGGGGTTGTATTATGGAAACGGGGGGACTATCTCTTATCCCCTCCGTTCTTTATCTTTATCAGCCGGTCATTGTCCGACGGATAAATCGGCTGGAGTATTTCAAAAGCCTTGCCGCGCTCGTCGGCACTGCTTTTAGAATATATGTTCACGAGTTCATCAAACTTGGAATCGCGGAAGATGGATAACCCCACCGACATCGGAGCGCTTTGGGCTATCTTTTTAAGATTTTCGAGAGCTCCGGTAATTTCGTTTCTACCCTTATCGGGAGAATTTGCCATCTCGTCCAACCCCTTGCGATGATACTGATACAGAAGGTCGCGCATCGGAGCGGCGTTGCTGTCGGTGTAACTTCCGAGCACTGCAGCACGGTTTTTGGTATCCTCAAAGGTCTTCCATCCTGTCTCCCCTAACCCTTGAGCCTGCTGTACCACAGTCTGTGCCCGTTCAAAAAAAGGGGTTCCGCCGCGGGGAGAAAACGAATCGGAGTCAATGCCGAGAAAAAGATAGGCATAGAAGTCGAGCAGAGCATTCAGGTTGTTGTCCACCCCCGCCTCGCTAAACACTATCGGGTCACCCTCCTTGTAGCTAAACTCCACCTTGCTGTCGCGGAAGTTGAATAGCGTGGTGGTATACGAGCTGTTGTAAACCGGGCGCGACAACTGCAGTTGCAGTTCACCCTTAATCTTGTCATCCTTATACTCCTTGACGGTCAGGAAGAGGCGGCACTCAATCCGCTCGTTGGGGGCAACGGAGAGGTTGCTGAACTTTGTCTCGTTCATATAACTGGAGATACCATCCCGGAGCGCATTGAAAACACTCTTGTTGGTACCCTCCACCTGCTGACTGTTGACCTCCACATTGCACAGCAACTCCTGTCCGGCTACCCAGAAAGGGGTGCAGACCATTGCGAGTGAAATGAGAATCCGTTTCAGCATATCAGCAGTTATTGAAGTTTCAGCGCGTCAGCATCTGGTCTACAATATCCTTTGCCACCCCCTTCTTGCTTTTAAGAGCAAACGGGGTTTCGCTACCATCGCGCTTATAGACAGTGATTTTGTTGGTGTCGGTACCGAAGCCAGCTCCGCAGTCGCGCAACGAATTCATTACCACCATGTCAAGATTCTTTTTCTCGAGCTTTTTGCGAGCATTGTCAGCCTCGTTGTCGGTTTCGAGAGCGAACCCCACGAAAACCTGCCCTTCTTTCTTGCGGGCAGACAGAGTGGCAGCGATGTCGGGGTTACGCACCAGCCATAGGTTCATCTCCTCGACCCCTTCGCGCTTAATCTTGGAGTCGGCACACTCGGCGGGTCGGTAATCTGCCACGGCAGCAGTAAAAATACCGAAATCAGCCTCGGCAAACGGAGCCGCCGAAGCTTCAAGCATCTCGCAGGCACTCTCCACATTGATGCGTCGTATGGCGGGGTTTGAGAGCTCGATGTTGACAGGACCAGCAATAACAGTGACCTCAGCACCGCGAGCAGCGCACTCTTCGGCAATGGCAAACCCCATCTTGCCAGTGGAGCAATTACCGATAAAGCGCACCGGGTCAATTTTTTCATAAGTAGGACCGGCAGTTATTGCCACCTTCATCCCCTTCATGTCCATGCCGCGCATGAAGAAGGCTTCTATGCGCTTAAAGATATTCTCAGGTTCCTCCATGCGACCACGCCCCACAAGGTGGCTCGCAAGTTCGCCGGCAGCAGGTTCTATAATTTCGACACCGTCAGCTTCGAGCAGAGCCAGGTTTCGCGCTGTTGATGGGTGCGCCATCATATCAAGGTCCATGGCCGGAGCCACCATTACATGCTCCTTGGCCGACAGGTAGGTAGTGACAAGCATATTGTCAGCTATCCCGTTAGCCATCTTGCCCAGAGTGGATGCAGTGCAGGGGGCAATAACCATCAGGTCCGCCCACAGCCCCAAATCCACATGGCTGTGCCACTCACCTGTGTTGGCGCTGAAAAATTCGCTCACCACCGGTTTGCCGCTGAGCGATGCCAACGTAACCGGGGTAATAAACTGCTTGCCGGCAGGGGTAATGACCACCTGCACCTCGGCACCCGCCTTGATAAGCAACCTCAGGAGTGTCACCGACTTGTAGGCAGCAATACCACCGGTGATGCCGAGCACAATATGTTTTCCTTTCAGTACAGAATCAGTCATCGTGTGCGGCTTTCGGCAAAGAGTGCCGTAATAACATCTTTAGTATTCTTGGGGAAATCACCCTGCATCATCCAGTTGTAGAACGATGGTTCGGTGCGGAACACATCCTTGACAGGCTTACCCTTATGCTTGCCAAAGTTAAAGACCGGCTCATCCTTCTCGTTAAGAACGATGCGGGCTGCAAGGTCCACGCTCTTACCTATCTTTGAGAACTCGGCAAGTTTCTCGACATCGTTTTCGAGGTCGCCGTAACGTTCCAGCTGACCCAGTAGCACCTCGTAAGTGGCGCGAGTGTCGGCAAGTGCCGAATGAGCATCCTCAAGACTCTTGCCGCAATAAAACTTGTAGGCGGCAACCAGTGTGCGCTGTTCCATCTTGTGGAATATATTCTGCACATCGATAAATCGGCGACCGCTCACATCAAAGTTAAGCCCCACGCGTCCGAACTCTTCGATAAGCAGAGGGACATCAAACTTATTGCTGTTGTAACCGGCAATGTCGCAACCGTCAAAGATTTCGAGCAGAGCCTTGGACACCTGACGGAACGAGGGGCAATCCTTCACATCCTCGTCATAAATTTTATGCACCGCCGAGGCAGCCGCCGGAATCGGAATTCCGGGATTGAGACGGCGGGTTTTAGATTCGTCATGACCGTCGGGATAAACCTTGATATATGAAAATTCGACGATACGGTCCTGAGTTATATTGGTGCCGGTGGTTTCCAAATCGAAGAAAATCAACGGCCTGTCAAGTTTAAGTTGCATTATTTCTGAAATTTAAACTGTCTGCTACGACAACTGAACTTAAAGAGTTTGCTAAGACACCTGAATTAAAGAGTCTGCATCGGCATCTGGATAATAACCAGATTCTCGTTTTCGGGCTGCACAAGTGGAGTGTAAATACCAGGGCGTGCAGGGTCTGAAAGCTTGATTGTGATTTCGGCTTCAGGGAGATTGTTGAGAATTTCAATCATAAACTGACCATTGAAACCGATGGTCATGCTGTTACCCTCATAGCTGCAGAACACTCGCTCGTCGGCAGTAGTGCCATAGTCAAGGTCCTGTGCGTGAAGCTGCACCTCATTGGGGACAACGTCGAGCACAACGAGATTGGAGCTTTTAGCCGAAAAGATGCACATGCGGCGCAATGCGGTGAGGAGCGAAACGCGGTCAACAGTCATTTCAAACGGGCTTTCCTGCGGAATCACACGGTTATAATTGGGATAGTTGCCGTTGATAAAGAGTGTTGAGAGGAGGAAATCACCAAATTCGAAGGTTGCACCCTTGCTGTCAAAGACAATCTTGACATCACCTTCCTCCTTGCCCATAACCCCCTTGAGGATATTTGCAGGTTTTGCAGGGAGAATAAATGATGCATTAAAACCGGGAGCCACCTCGCGGTTAATGTAGCGCACCAACTTGTGGGTATCCGAGCTGACAAAAGTCACGTCGGCTTCGTGGATGTCCCAATAGATACCGGTCATGGCGGGGCGCACGGTCTCGGTGGCAACAGCAAAGAGGGTGCGGTCGATACCTTTCTGCACCATCATAGCGGGGAGCATCATAGTGTAGCTTTCACCTTCGAGCTCGCGACGCACCGGATAGTCCGAGCCGTCGATACCCATAAAGTTGAAGTGACCGTTAAGGAACTGGATGTCGATTTCCTTGGTGTTGTCGTTAATAAAAAATGTGAGGGGCTGATTGGAAATCTCCTTGGTGATTTCGAGCAATCGCTTTGCATTAACCGCAATGACGCCATCGCTTTCGCTGTCGGTAATTGTCATATAAGCGGTGAGCACGTTTTCCTGGTCAGAACCTGTAATGCTGAGTCTGTCCCCTTCCACACGAAGCAGAAAGTTGTCGAGGATAGACAGAGAATTCTTGGCATTGATAACCTTGCTCACGGCGGTGAGCTGCTGCTGGAATGTTTTTCCCTCTACGTTAAATTTCATATAGTGTCGATTTTTATATTCAATTATGAGGAGTGTGCGTAGGGGCAAGCGTAGACGGACGCACCGCAACTTGCGCACTTATCCAATATGCAAAGATAATCAATAAATAAGTATCTCGCAAAGGGTATATAAAAAAAAGATAAGGGTGTGCCGTAGCACACCCCATCAATATAGCAAATATATAGCTTGACGCTTAGAAACAAGCAAGATTATTCAGCTTCTTCAGCTACAACCTCAACTTCGATTTCCTGCTCAACTTCTTTGTGATACTTCACTGTAGCAGTGTGAACACCTACAGTCTTGATAGTATCCTTGAGGTTGATGAGCTTGCGGTCAACCTCGTGTCCGAGTTTGGCGAGAGCCTCAGAAATCTGGGCTGCACCTACAGAACCGAAGATAGTGCCAGAAGCAGAAACCTTTGCGGGGATAGTAAGCTTAACGCCTTCGAGAGCTGCAGCAGCTTCCTTGGCATCGTTAAGAATCTTCTCAATCTTGTGGGCGCGCTGCTTAAGGTCTTCCTTGAGCTGCTTGAGGGCAGCTTCAGAAGCGATAACAGCAAGACCCTGGGGGATAAGGTAGTTGCGACCGTAACCGCTCTTTACCTCAATCACATCATCCTTATAACCTAAGTTGGCTACATTCTCTTTGAGTATAAGTTTCATTTCGTTGTGCTTTTATCAGGTTAGTAATGATTATTTCATCAAGTCAGTTACATAGGGAAGAAGAGCGAGGTGACGAGCACGCTTCACGGCCTGAGCCACTCTTCTCTGGAACTTGAGTGAAGTACCGGTGATGCGGCGGGGAAGAATCTTACCCTGCTCGTTGAGGAACTTCTTGAGGAACTCAGGATCCTTGTAATCGATATACTTGATACCGCTGCGTTTGAAACGGCAGTATTTTTTCTTCTTTGTATCTACTGTAAGGGGAGTGAGATAACGGATTTCGTTGTTTGCTGCCATGATTTATGCCTCCTTTACTTCTGTTGCCTCGGCAGCTGCCTCAGCGGGTTTCTCACTTGCTTTGTTTGCTCTCACTTTGCGACGCTTCTCAGCATATTCCACTGCATACTTGTCAAGACGGAATGTGAGGAATCGAAGCACGCGCTCATCGCGACGGAATGCGATTTCAAGTTTCTTCACGATAGTGGGCTCACCCTTGAACTCGATAAGAGTGTAGAAACCTGTAGATTTTTTCTGGATGGGGTAAGCGAGCTTACGAAGACCCCAAAGTTCTTCATTCACGATCTCAGCACCGTTGCTTTTGAGAACGTCTGCGAACTTTTCTACCGCTTCCTTCATCTGATCATCAGACAAAACGGGAGTTAAAATGAAAACGGTTTCGTAGTTATTCATACGTTTAAATCGTTAATTTGTATTTATTTAAATCATTTTGGCCGTTGCTTTGACTGCAGTCTCCGCAAAAACCGCCACAAAATTACAAAAAAAATTCCATCCTCGCAACCCCTACCTGCTTATTTTTTAAGCAGAAAGGGGGAGCACCTCGGCACTCCCCCTTTCACTTTGCCAGCAATGCTGCTGATTATTTCGGTATCTATTTCCCTTTGGCTTACTCGCTGTAAAGGTAGTTGGCGAGCTGCTCGGGCTGGAAGTTGGCGATGAAGTCGGCATGCTTAGCCACCTCAGCCTGACCATACTTGACAAACACATTGAGCGAACGACGGAACATTCCATCGCGCTGAGCGTCGTCAAGAAGCAGATAACCCATAACGCAGTAACCTGCCATCTCCACAAGGCGACGAGCCATGAAGTCGTGATACTTGCTGTCGTCAACACCGTTCACAGCCTCGACAGCAGCAGCATACTGCTGAGTCATGGCTACGAGAGTAGCTTTTACGGCTTCGTCCTCGGCGCAAACCTGCTTACCCTCTTCGCTCTTGATCCAATCCAGGAAGGTGCCGGTGGTGACGTGGCGGATAGCAGCCACTACCTGAAGCTGAGTGGTACCCTCATAGATGCTGGTGATGCGGGCATCGCGATATACGCGTTCGCAGGCATAATCCTTCATGAAGCCTGAACCACCGTGAATCTGGATGCAGTCGTAGGCGTTCTGATTGCAGAATTCAGAAGTCATACCCTTGGCGAGCGGAGTGAGTGCATCGGCAAGACGGCTGTAGTATTTAGCCTCCTTCTTCTCCTCAACCTCAAGCTTGCGCTCCTTGGCGATGTCATCATAAATCTTGTACATATCCACGGCACGGCAGCAAGCATAAAGAAGCGAGCGTGAAGCATCGAGCTTAGCCTTCATGAGCGACAGTATTTCGGACACTGCGGGGAACTCGATGATGGCCTTGCCAAACTGCTTGCGGTCCTTGGCATATGAAAGAGCCTCGCGGTATGCGATTTCGCTAACACCCACACTCTGGGCGGCGATACCGAGACGGGCACCGTTCATGAGCGCCATTACATACTTGATAAGACCGAGCTTGCGGCTGCCGCAGAGTTCGGCGGGAGCATCCTTGTATACAAGTTCGCAAGTGGGAGAACCCTTGATACCCATCTTGTTCTCGATGCGACGTACATTTACGCCACCATTGCGCTTGTCGTAGATAAACATCGAAAGACCACGACCATCCTTGGTACCCTCTTCCGAGCGTGCAAGCACCAGGTGGATGTCGGCATCACCGTTGGTGATAAAGCGCTTAACACCGTTAAGCACCCATGTGCCATCTTCCTTCTGCGAAGCCTTGAGCATTACGCTCTGCAGGTCGGAACCGGCATCGGGCTCAGTAAGGTCCATCGACATTGTCTCACCCTCGCACACGCGGGGGATGAAGCGGCTCTTCTGGTCCTCGTCGGCAAATTCGTAGATAGTCTCGGCGCAGTCCTGCAGACCCCAGATGTTTTCAAACCCTGTATCGGCACGGCTCACCATGTCGGCAGCCATGATATAGGGGGTGATGGGGAAGTTGAGACCGCCAAGACGGCGGGGCATCGACATACCCATGAGCCCGGCCTTGCGGCAGGCGTCAAGGTTCTTCTGGGTGCCGGCAGCGTAAGTAACGCGACCATTGGCCACTACCGGACCGTCGTGGTCAACGCTCTCGGCGTTCTCAGCGATGATATCGCCACAGATTTCACCCACGATTTCGAGCACACGGTCGTAAGAATCCATGGCATCCTCGAAGTTCTGCGGAGCATAGTCATATTTGTCTGCGTCAGCGAAGTTTCTTTCCTTAAGCTCCACGATTTTTTTCATCGCGGGGTGGTTGAGGTAAAACTTGAGAGCCTCGTTGTCTGTATAGAAATTAGCCATTATTTCGAATTCTTTTTATAATACTTAATTAATTTGGGCACTACATCCTCCATCTTGCCGGTAATTACATAGTCGGCGATAGTGTTGATCGGAGCATCCGGATCGGTGTTGATAGAGATGATGATAGATGAATCCTGCATACCGGCGATATGCTGAATCTGACCTGAGATACCGCAGGCAATGAAGAGCTTGGGACGCACGGTAACACCGGTCTGACCAATCTGACGGTCGTGGTCAATCCATCCGGCATCCACTGCCGCACGGCTTGCACCAACCTCGCCGCCAAGAACGTCGGCAAGCTGCTGAAGGAGGTCAAAATTCTCCTTGCTGCCCACACCGTAGCCACCTGCCACGATTACGGGAGATGCCTTGAGGTTAACCTTAGACTTCTCGATGTGACGGTCAATAACCTCCACTACATAGTCCTCGGGAGCTGTATACTTGTTGGCGTCGAGTTCTACCACTTCACCCTTGTACTCGGGGTCGCGAATCTCTTTCTTCATCACACCCTCGCGCACGGTAGCCATCTGGGGACGGCAGTCGGGGTTAACGATTGTTGCCACGATGTTACCACCGAATGCAGGACGAATCTGAAGCAGAAGGTCCTTGTACTCGGTACCCTTGGGGTCCTTGTGGTCGCCGATCTCGAGCGATGTACAGTCGGCAGTCAAACCGCTGTGGAGCGCCGACGAAACGCGGGGACCGAGGTCGCGACCAATAGAGGTGGCACCCATAAATGCGATGCGGGGTTCAATTTCCTTAAAGAGATTGATAAGCACCGAGCTGTGGGGGAGTGAAGTATAGGGGTAGAGACGAGCGTCCTCTACCTTGTAAAGAGTGTCAACACCGTAGGGGAACACCTGCTTTTCGATATCCTTAAGGTTGTCGCCGATAACCACAGCTTCGAGCTTGATGCCAAGCTTGTCGGCAAGCGAGCGACCCTTGGTGAGAAGTTCGAGGCTGACGTCAGCCACCTTCCCATGTTCAAATTCGCAATAAACGATTAAGTTGTTCTTGTCTGTTGCCATAGTTTAGCCGATTGTGTGGTTAGCGATTAATTCCTTGATGAGACCTTCGAGTTCCTCCTCGTTGTTCTCTACTCTGCGGGCATCCTTAGCTGTGAATACCACATTCTCGATACCCTTAACCTTGGTGGGTGAACCGGCAAGACCGCACTGCTGCAGGTCGGCGTCAACAGTAGCCTCGTTCCACTCGCCAATGGCAAGATAGGGGCGCTTGGCAATAAATTCCTGCTTTGCCTCGTCGCCGGCAACCTCAGAGGGAACGGCGGCATATTTATACTTCTGCACGTTGCGGGCATTGCGTGGGCGGCACTCGTCGGCCGAACCGTTAACGGTTATTACCAGCGGATAGGGAGCCTTGACAGTCTCCACACCACCCTCAAGGCGACGCTTAACGGTAACCTTGCCGTCGGCAACGTCTACGATCTCTTCGGCATAAGTAACCTGCGGAATACCAAGTTTTTCTGCAATCTGTGGACCTACCTGAGCGGTATCGCCGTCGATGGCCTGGCGACCACCGATGATAAGGTCGTAATCTCCGATTTTGCGTACCGCCATGCTCAGAGCGTAAGAGGTAGCCAATGTGTCGGCACCTGCAAAAGCGCGGCTCGAAAGCACGATGCCATTATCTGCTCCGCGGTACATACCTTCGCGAATCACCTCTGCGGCACGCGCCGGACCCATGGTGAGAACGGTAATCTTAGTGCCGGGATACATATCCTTCAACTTTAGGGCCTGCTCCAATGCATTGAGGTCCTCCGGATTGAAAATGGCCGGAAGCGCAGCGCGGTTGATTGTGCCGTCTGCTTTCATGGCGTCCTTGCCGACATTACGGGTGTCGGGCACCTGCTTGGCCAAAACAATGATGTTCAAACTCATAATTTGGTATATTTACGAACCTTCCCCACCCCGGCACATAGTGCCTGCAGCCTCTCGGCAGCCATGCTTTTCAACTTATAAGCAAAAGGTTAGCTCGGTTCCGTTTTAAAATTTCACGGTATGCAAAAACGTAGGATGCGACTTATTTACCCTGTAGAATTATCGGACACAAAGCAATCAATTAGACTCAAGAATGCGACCCCTGCATTAACTAAAATTGGGGAACAGAGTCTTAATACAAGTCACATCCACGCGCAAAGTTAATAAATTTTTCTGAAAATTGCTCACATTAAAAAATTATGTGCATAAATTATCCGTCATTTTTTATAACTTCCAACCAATTTTCTTAAATCCATGTTGTAAAAGCATAATTTTGTTTGTAAATTTGTTTCATAAAACTCACCCCACGTCATCGCAATCTGTTGGGGTTGCTCCTATTGACTATGATTATGAATAAATTGACATATTCCATACTCCTGCTGTCGGCATCGGCGGCAAGTGCATACGCCCAGTCCACCCCCGACGAGCTTCTTACTGCCGGTCGCGAGGCATATATGAATTATGACTATGCCAAAGCAGCCCAGCTGTATTCCGAAGCCAAGACCAAGGGTAAGAAGAACCCACCCGCCATGCTCGACAAGTATCAGGAGGAGCTATTGAAAGCGCAGAACTTCTTTGCCCGCGTCGAGAATGTGGCGATACTTGACAGCATCACCGTGCCGAAAGCGGAATTTTTTAAGTACTACCGTCTTCCGGCTGCCGACGGCTCGCTGGGTGGGAACACCGCGTTGCCCTTTGACATAAAGGAGGTGGACTATGTGTTCACCAGCGAATCGGGCGACAACAAGATGTGGTCGGCACCCGACGAAAACGGGGTGGGCAAAATATGGGAATCGATACGCCTCACCGACGGCAACTGGAGCGACCCGGTGGTAGCCTCCCCCGAACTCCCCAACGGTGGGAACGCCATATACCCCTTCATGATGTCGGACGGAGTAACGCTTTACTTTGCCGCCAACTCCCCCGAGTCGCTTGGCGGGTATGACATTTTCATTGCTACCCGCGACCCTGCCGACGGCAAATACCGTCAGCCGCAAAATATGGGTATGCCCTACAACTCCCCCTACGACGACTACATGATGGCCATCGACGAGGTGAACGGTGTGGGATGGTGGGCCACCGACCGCAATCAGCTGGGTGACAAACTTACCATATACCTATTCAAGATAAACGAGCTGCGCAGCAATTACAACCCCGACGAAACTCCCGACCTTGCCGACCGCGCCTTTATCCGCAACTTCCGCAAAACCTGGGGAGATGAAAACTATACCCCCCTATTGGAAAACATATCCAAACTTGCCGATGCCTCGGAGGTGACCGAAGTGGAACAGGGTGCCGAATTTTACTTCCCCGTTAAAGGTGGAGGGTACTACACATCGTACGACGACTTCAAATCCTCGTCTGCCAAGACACTGATGAAGCGCTACATCGCGGCAAAAGCGCAGTTTGAGGACAAGACAGCCCGTCTTGCCGACCTGCGCCGCAAGTTTGCCACATCCAAGGCTACCTCGCTACGCGCTCAGATTCGCACGCTCGAAACCGAGGTGGACAAAGACCGCGAGGCACTCCGCAAACTCCGCAGCGACGTCTACCGGCTGGAAACAGATAAGAGATAAGAGATAAGAGATAAGAGATCGCACAATAACAAAAATCTATGTTTTCTTTCACAATTGCACTTGTACTGCTCATAGCAGGGTATTTCGTCTACGGACGTTATGTGGCAAAGGCTTTCGGAGAGGAGCCGTCGCGCCCGACACCGGTAACCACCATGGCCGACGGTGTTGACTTTGTAGAACTCCCCACCTGGAAGGTATTTCTGATTCAGTTTCTGAACATTGCCGGACTCGGTCCCATCTTCGGTGCCATTATGGGTGTCATGTTCGGACCGGCAGCTTTCCTCTGGATTGTATTCGGTACAATATTCGCCGGTGCGGTTCACGACTACCTGTCGGGGATGCTCTCGTTGCGAAACAACGGTGCTTCCCTCCCCGAACTTGTAGGGAACCAGCTCGGCAACCGCGTCAAGAATCTGATGCGCGCCTTTACCCTTATGCTTATGATTCTGGTTGGAGCCGTGTTTGTCTACAACCCCGCCGACCTGCTGGCCATGCTCACCCCCGAGTCGTTGGACCGCATGTTCTGGATTGTGGTGATTTTTGCATATTATATGCTTGCCACGCTCCTCCCCATCGACAAACTCATCGGTAAGCTCTACCCCATTTTCGGGTTCGCACTACTGTTCATGGCAGTTGGTATTCTGGTGACACTTTACACTCACGGCTCGGCAATGCCCGAAATCTGGGACCAGTTCTACAACCATAAGGCAGACCCGGAAGCCAACCCCATCTTCCCGATGATGTTCGTATCGATTGCCTGCGGCGCCATCTCCGGCTTCCACGCCACCCAAAGCCCCATGATGGCCCGCTGCCTTAAAAAGGAGTCGCATGCACGACCGGTATTTTATGGCGCCATGGTCACCGAGGGTGTTGTAGCACTAATCTGGGCTGCTGCAGCCATCACATTTACCGGAGGGTACTCCGGGTTGCAAAACTTTCTCGGTACAGGCTCACCGGCAATCCTTGTCAACGAGCTCTCCAACTCATGGCTGGGTCGCTTCGGGGGTATCCTTGCCGTGCTCGGCGTTATTGCCGCCCCCATCACATCGGGTGACACGGCACTCCGTTCGGCACGACTCATCGCCGCCGACTTCCTAAACTTCGAGCAGAAAAAAATCGGTAAGCGACTCCTGATTTCCGTCCCCATCTTTGTGCTCTGCTTCGTGGTGATGCTCATCCCCTACGAATCGCTGTGGCGCTACTTTGCGTGGTGCAATCAGGTGCTATCGGTCTTCACCCTCTGGGCAATAACAGTCTACATGGCACGACATGGCAAAAACTTTATTATCAGCCTCATCCCCGCCATGTTCATGACCCAGGTAACAGTCACCTACATCTTCTTTGCACCCGAAGGTTTCAGCATCATCAGCCGCATGCTTTGGGACACCCCCATTCCGTATGAGATAGCATATATCATAGGTTGCGTAACATCATTGATGTACCTGTCGGCATTCCTCAGCTGGCGCCGCCGTCTTAAGCTTGTCAACCTCGTCAACTTCTACGACAACAACCTTTAGACTTCCACGACAACAACCTTTAACTTCCACGATAACAACCTTTACGATGAGAAAGAAGGGTAAAATAACACTGATTCTGGCTGCATTGATGATTGCAGCCGGAATCATTTTTTATAAGCACAAACAGCATCAAAAACAACTCGCGTTAGAGAGATTACAAGCATATCACGATAGTATATATAAAGCAGAAGAAGCCATTGAAGAGGCTCGACGAATTGCCGAGGAACGCGAACAGAGAAGATTGCATGATTCGACAGTAAGAGCAGAGCGCCTTCCAATCTCGGACGAAGAGCTAATTGCAATGGTAAAAAAATATGCTCCGGCCTACTCCGACATCATTTTGTGGCGACAGACTAAAGAGGATTGGATTATGCACTATTTGCGCGAAATAAAATACAAAAAACACTTTTATTTACGTCAGTTCAATCCTGTCAAGAATAGTTTTGGAAAAGAAAGAGAAATAATTTATGATAGTACAGACCCATGGGAACCCATTGGTCAGCGCTATAGAAGTGACTATTACCATTTCAAAGATGATCCAAACTCGACTATCCGTCGCGACGAACGAGGATTTAAAATCACTTCAAAAAATCTTAATGGACTTTGGAATCAGGACTGGACTAACGTTACTACAATATGGAAATCGGCCAAGAGTCCGTCCGAAATACGTAAAGAGCGCTTGGCTCGCAGGCATCGCTGCTGTTATTATGATGACTACGAGGATTATGAAGAGGAGCGCGAGCATGAAGAATATGACGAAGACTGCCCCGAAAACAACGAGCTCGACATAAACCTCTACTACAACCCCAAATACAAACCCAAATAAAATATTAAAAGCGGGCCGCAATCGGTCCGCTTTTAGTTGTGTGTGAGCCCGACGGGCGAAAATATCGGTCCGCTTTGTGCTCTGCGTGAGCCCGACGGGCGAAAATATCGGTCCGCTTTTAGTCGTGTGTGAGCCCGACGGGCGAAAAAAATAACCGGCACCTACACAGAGTGGGTGCCGGCGTTTATTTTAAAGAAGCCGGTGGCTGGGTCGAAGCTTATCCCCGGGCGCCCGAAATAGCGCTCCAAGGCCCCCGAAGCGGCAAGCTCGGCATGCGAACCGGGGGTGACGCCAAGCTTCTTATCGATGAGCCATACACGGTCCGACACCTGCAGGGCAATCTCCAGGTCATGGGTCGAGATAAAAATCAGCTTTTGCGCCTCGTGCGCCAGCCGGAGCAGAAGTTGCATAATCTCTACTTTGCTCGGGAAATCAAGAAACGCCGTTGGCTCATCGAGCAGGATTATTGCAGTCTCCTGGGCAAGCGCCTTGGCAATCATTACCTTTTGCCGCTCCCCGTCACTAAGACTCGGCACCATCCTCCCTTTAAGGTTGTCGATACCGACCAGGGCAATAGAGCGGTCCACCACCTCACGGTCATGAGCCGAGAGACGTCCGAAGAAACCGGTATATGGGGCGCGTCCGAGAGCCACCAGGGTCTCGACATCCATATCCTCGAGCATCGGTTTCTCGGTCAGCACGACACCGACCATCCGCGACAGTTCACGCGGAGAATAGTCCACAATACTGCGCCCCATCACCTCCACACTACCCGACAGAGGGTGTTGGAATCCGGCAAGAGTGCGCATCATGGTCGACTTTCCGGCACCGTTAGGACCAAGCAAAGCCACCATCTCCCCGACCTGCAGAGTGGCGGTAAGTGAGCGAGTCACCTCCTTGCGACCATGCGAATCGTTGTATCCGGTGGTAAGATCTTTTATTTTTATAGCTTCAAGTTTCATGTTTTCTGTTTATCGACGACGCAGACACTTTATCGACGGCGCAGACGCTTTATCGACGGCGCAGACACTTTATCGACGGCGCAGACACTTTATCGACGGCGCAGACGCTTTATCGACGGCGCAGACGCTTTATCGACGGCGCAGACGCTCCTTGAATATTACATACAGAATAACGGGTACACCTATCAAGGGGGTAACGCCGTTAAGCGGGAGCACCGTGTCGGTGGGAACCACACAGAGAAGGTTGCAGAGCAAACCCACCGCAGCACCTGTAAGTATACATCCCGGGATAATGACGCGATGGTCGGAGGTGCGAAAAATCATCCTGACGATATGCGGCACAGCCAGCCCGATAAACCCCACCGGACCGCAAAAGGCGGTCACGACCGAGGTGAGAATGCCGGTGGCGACGAGTAGCAGATTTCTTACCCGCTGCATGCTGATGCCGAGATTACGGGCATAGTTATCTCCAAGTAGGATTACATTGAGCGGTTTTGCCATGAGCAGGGAAATCACAATTCCGGCACCCGTCACCGTGGCAAACAGTGGTATGCGGTCCATCCCGACACTGTTAAAGCTACCCATCCCCCACATGGTGTAACCCTGAATCCCCTCGGCGGTGGAAAGTGAATTAAGGAGCGTTATTACCGACGAAGTGAGGTAACCGACCATGATACCGGTGATGAGCAGCATGAGGTCGTTTTTCAGCCAGACCGAAAAGAGCAGCAGGAGCGCCATCACCCCCACGCACCCTAAAAACGCACCGGCAAGCACCGCCAGATATCCACCCACAGCCCATCCACCGGCAGATACCGACCCACCTAAAAGCAGAATTACAAACGCTACCCCCAGCGAACCGCCAGATGTAATACCCAATATGGAGGGTCCGGCAAGGGGGTTGCGAAATGCGGTTTGCAGCATAAGCCCCGACACGGTGAGAGCCGCACCGGCAAATATTGCAGTGAGAGCCTGCGGCAAACGGCTTTGCAGCACAATAAAGGATTCG
>QLIP01004460.1_pt1 | contig 22093 bp, 19 predicted proteins | sample 1769771 | NCBI WGS metagenome assembly QLIP01 (sample SAMN09428762, study PRJNA476227) | Gut metagenome, whole genome shotgun sequencing project. | isolation source: cecum | host: Rhizomys sinensis | place: China: Jinsha town of Minqing, Fujian Province | collected 2013-09-23 | reverse complement strand
ATATTTACAAAAGATTGCAGAAGCCTCAGTGTCAAACCATTCATTAGGATATATGATTTCTCAGTTGGTCAACGATTACTTTAAGTTTGTAATGAACATAGCCGTACTATGCTTCTTCTACTTAATTCTTCGTTATTTATACCAATCACCATTCAAAAAATCATTATTCACACTATTAATTCTGCTGGGCGGTCTGTTTTGTAGTGTCTTTGTTAACTCTGGAAATTTACAACTATTTATTTTTACTCCAGCGGTTTTCATTGTCCTATTGGCATTATTCTATCGCCAAAATACACAACAGTATCCATCTATCCGTATCTCACAACTCCTCACAAATCCCAACATTATCAAACTATGTATAGTAGGTATATTTGTGTTTATACCCATTGTTGGCTCTAATACTGGTCTCCGCAAAGTTATTCCATTCATCTTACTCCCTCTTATGTTGAGCATCGGATGGAAATCTATCAATAAAACTATGCTCACGTTTATGTCGGTAACAACACTCATCATAGTAATAACAATGTTGTTATCTCTATATCATAGCTCAACAGGAGATGTTGGTTGGCGCAACGCCTCAGCAATTCCAAATGTGGCAGAATTAAGAGGCATACGAACCTCTCCCACCCACGCTCTTGATATTGAACGCCTAAACGATATTATTGACGCAAATAAGGACGCAAACCTTATATTCGTAAGTGATAACGCACAGCGCTTTATCGGTTATTACCTAAAAGGGCAAAAACCCACTTACGATTTTCATAACTGGAATTTCGATATACTCAATGAGCCTCACTTTGTCAACGCGACTCTTGACGCCATCTCCAAAAGCCAAAGCCATCACACAATCGTAATGTTCATTGAGTATACTCCCCAAGCCGCCCAGTCACTCATGACCACCAAGCTCAACCAACTTAATCCCACCCACACCGAAGAGCTCCCCTCCCTCAAGCTCTACCACTTCCAACGCTGAGGCTCATCACTCCAAAATCATGCATAAAACAAAACAAATACTCCTCCGAGCAATAGCCATCGCCATATTCACTATAGGGATACTCTCCCCATTATTTTTAGTCACCACTGGGATAGAACCCTGCGACGAGCCTTACCAGATTCTGGTTGTGCAAAACTATCTCGAAGCTCCAATGTCGTTCTTCTCTGGCCTCCTGGCATCAATATGGGGAAATGCCTTCGGCTTTGGTCTCTTGTCAATGCGCTACTATGCCGTCTCCTGTCAACTATTAGCGTTATTGTCATGCAGCACGTATCTATACTCAAAAATCCGCAAACCCTGGACTTGCCTCCTCATAACCGGAATATGCGCATTCGTATTGAATGGTGTCGTATTCTTTAGAATGGTTGGTTGGGACGCTACATCAACTCTATTTATCGTCTTAACGGCTATTGTATTATGCAGCTACATTGACCAACAAAAATTATATGGCTAATGCTCGCAGGACTATTGACCACCTGCGCAGCCTTTTCAAGAATTACAAATATCGTAATGGTCCTCATAATCATTGCAAGCATATTAGCATATACGCCTACGAAGCTCACTCTAAAACACCGCATTACTAACACCGCTATCTACGCATCAACTTTCGTCATTCTCTCCGCCATTCTCCTCTGCGCCACATATGGTTCTTTTGGTGCATACCTACATAAATTTGCAGAGGGTGCCGTATCCGACCATTCATTAATGCAGATAATTACAACATATATCAATAATTACCGGAAATTACTCTTCGACATAGCCTTACTCTGTCTCATCTATGTAGTCATTCAATACGTAGATATAGCAAAGTTATCAAAACCAGTAATAGCTATATTAATCCTGCTTGGAGCATTATTTTTCAGCATCGATGTTAACTCTGGCAACTTTGCGCCATGGTACTTTAATCTCGCGTTTTACATCTCTCTCATAGCATTATTTTCCATTAAAAATATTCAACAAACAAACTCAAATAGCCGATCTCAACTTCTGGCCAACCCCAATCTGGTCAAGTTATGCATCGCAGGTATATTCGTATTCTTGCCGGTAGTTGGTTCAAATATGGGTATAATCAAAACCATACCCTTTACTTTATTCCCTCTCTTGCTGAGCATCGTTTGGACGCAGATCAATAAAACTACACTAACTTTTATATCCGTCATTACAACCACGTTGGTTGTAATTGTTGCCGTTATTCACTATCGCTCTTTCTTTTCGGCTTCAGGAGCACAAAATATCTCAACAATACCTAATATCGAAAAATTAAAAGGAGTGCGAACAACTATCGAAAATGCCACTATGCTAGAGAATATCGATAGTATTATTAACGCAAATAAGGACGCAAACATCATTTTCTTAGGCAATACAACTCAGCGCTTTATGGGATATTACCTGCAAGGCCAGAAGCCCGCATATCATTTTCATGATTGGAATCTCCAACCATTGGAAAATGTAAAGTTTGTTGATGCCACGACATATGCTATACTGAATAGCAAAAGCTCGCACACGTTAGTCGTGTTCATTGATTATGCCCCAACAGATATGCAGTCAATGATGACAACAAAACTCAACCAGCTCAATCCCTATCTCATTGAAGAATTGCCGTCACTCAAACTCTACCATTTCCAGTCCAGCGTTTTGCACTAAAATAGTTTTCATCACTATACCATGTCTAATAATCAGCATATTGAGCAAAGTAATCTGAATACTAATCCTCATACAAGCCGCATTGACTATGTCGATATACTCAAAGGATTCGCCATATTAGCTGTAATTTGGTCCCATACAGTTCACACCTATTTTGGCAATTGGAGCCCTGGTATGTTTGGCAATATCGTGTTCTTCTTTCTAAGTGGATTCTTTTTTAAGATCATCGATGTCAAAACTTTTATTGCCAAGAAAGGGATAAAGATCTTACTTCCATTCTTAGTCTTCTATGCCCTATCATACCCATTCGACTCGGGTTCGAATATTGGGACTATCGAGATTTACATGCTCTTAATTATGATATGATATGGGACATTTTCAAAATCGAAGGGCGCCACGACTACCTATATGCAAATGTGCCTCTCTGGTTCCTGTTAACCATATTTTTCGTGCAACTGATCGCCTTACTCATCCTCAGATTACCTAAATTGATAGTATTAATTCTTGCAATTATAGCAATCTTTTTAAGAGAAATAATATTTAGTATCCCAACTCCATTCATGATCAATAATAGCATACATTGGTTTGGCTTCTTTGCATTGGGATATCTATTTGGCAAACCAATTATGAAATTGTTAGCCCAACCTTACGGCAAACGGAATATTCTCCTCTGTTCTTTAATCTCATTATGTATCACCATCCTCTGTATAATCAACGGAGTGGTGGATAAGCACAATATGATAGAATGGTTACAGTACCTGTCTCTGATATTGTGCCTATTAGTAATTAGTGCATATTGTGAACACAAGCCAGGGACCCGTTTTTTGAAGTATCTTGGCTCTAACACATTGCTACTATTATGTGCAAGTGAGTGGTTTCTAATTCCAATGACTCGAATAATCAACAAAGTGGGTTTATCATATTGGCCAATTGGTATGCTTTTAGCAATTCTATGCACCATCACGATGGTACCATTCATCAATTTCATCAACAACAAACTCCCACTCCTCGCAGGCAAATAAGGATCATTTGCCAACAAACTCACCAAAAACCAAGAACTCCCCCTCCCTCTACTACGTCCAAGCCTGTGCCAAACTTGTCTGGCATTAGCATGGTATCTTCAACCCCTGATAATCATATGAAAATACTGATTGTGCATAACGACTATGGGAAGTACTCGGGCGAGGAGGCTGTGGTCGACAAAATGCTGCGTATGCTCGGCGCCAAGCCAGCCACTCACTAATCCATCACGCTTGATTACTCCCGACGATCATTATGCTTTTTAATTCGTTTGTTTTTATATTCCTGTTTTTGCCAATTACGTTTGTAGCGTATTTCGGGTTCAACCGCCTCGGTCATAACCAATTAGCAAAGGGAGCACTCGTGCTCGCTTCGCTATATTTCTACGCATTCTTCAACTGGTCTTATCTCCCTATCATCATCAGTTCTATGGTGGTCAATTATCTGATATGCACCCAGATGTCAAAATTGGCTCAGCGCCCAGAGCACAAAACAGCGCAACGAATTCTCTTCTGGCTCGGAATCCTCTTCAACGTCGGGATGCTCGGCTACTTCAAGTATACCGATTTCTTTATTGAGAATGTAAATGCCTTGTTCGGCTCCAGTTTTTTGCTCAAAAATATACTCTTGCCCTTGGGTATCAGTTTCTTTACGTTCCAACAGGTCGCATTCGTGGTAGATTGTTACAAGGGGAAGTGCCGTATGCCAAAATTTCTGGATTATGCCACGTCACATTCTTCCCGCAGCTCATTGCAGGGCCCATTGTCCTTCCAGAGGAGATGCTTCCTCAATTCGAAAATAAGGAAAATCTAAAACCAAAATATCGCAATATGCTCGACGGGCTGTTCATCTTTTCATTAGGCCTGGTCAAGAAAGTGCTTATCGCAGACTCTATCGCGGTATTTGCAAATGCAGGTTTCTCAATCGAAACCTCTGGGCTAACAATGGCGGAGGCCTGGCTCACATCTTTGGCGTATACCTTCCAACTATATTTCGACTTCAGCGGCTATTGTGACATGGCCATAGGTCTGGGAAAATTTTTCAACATCCACCTACCCCAAAATTTCAACGCACCCTATCGAGCTCACAACTTCCAAGAGTTCTGGAAACGCTGGCATATGACCCTCAATCGCTTCCTAACACAGTATGTTTACATACCTCTCGGCGGTAGCCGTCGATCCGAGACTCGCGTGCTGCTCAATATTATGTTCGTATTCTTCATTAGCGGTTTTTGGCATGGCGCAGGCTGGACATTCATCATTTGGGGCATATTCCACGGTTTAGGCGTAGTCACAGCCCGCACGTGGAAAAAGACAGGATGGTCAATGCCCAATTGGATAGCAATGTTCGTCACTTTCGTCTGTGTCAACATACTATGGGTACTATTCCGAGCAGACAACCTCCAGCGAGCTTGGCTCATAATCCGTTCAATGTTCAACAACACCAATCTAACGCTTACCCGCGCGTTTACCTCTCATCTGCCCTCAATACTTCCCAATAAGGTTAATATGATGATTTTCTTTGCATCAGTATTATTGGCTCTCATCGGCCCCACGGCCTACAAATTGACGCAAGATTATAGAAATACGCTCGTCCGCCAAACTCTTACCGTCATCTGTTTCGTAACCTCAATTTTCTTTCTAAGCCGCATCGTCACTTTTCTATACTTCAATTTCTAAGCGAATGCAAACAAATCACAAACATATATTCTATGTCACATTGGGCATAACAGCTGGATTACTCTTAGCTATCGGTGGTTTTGTGGCGTGGGTAGACCCATACCAACAATTTAGTGCTCACTCAGACCGATATTGCGGCAACCAACGTGCCGAACTCGGTGGCGTAGCAATGCACCACGACTATAACGCCATCGTCACTGGTAGCTCAATGGCCATGAACCACTATCCCGAACAAATCGACTCCCTATTCGGCTGGAAAACCAAAAACTTCAGCATGATGGGGGCCACATTTGATGACTACAACGTAATGCTACCCCACCTCCTGAACATCGGAAAGGCTAAAAATATCATCTTGGGTCTTGACTTCTTTTCATTTGCACGCGAAAGATGCGCTATATCCCCCTACCTCTACGACACCAACATCTGGAACAATTACGAATACTTGTTCAACTACACTGCATTAGCTTCTGCTATAGACGTAGCTTCAGGAAACTTCTGCAAAGAGAAAAATCTCTACCACTTCTGCTCACCTGTCAACTATCAAGCTCTCAAAGACAATTACATCGCCCATAAAAACGGATATGAAGGTGAAAATTTCGACTTCCACTTGATGAAAAATAAGTTTGACAACACGTTAAACCAAATTATCAAAAACTCCCCTTCCGCCGTCACATGGTACATATACTATCCCCCTTATAGCATATATGAATTCTGTGTCTACAAAAACACTGGTGTACTTGAGGATGTCCTGAAATTCAAATCTTATATAACATCTCAACTCCTAAGCTGCAACAACGTCCGCCTCTATGATTTCCAGTGCTCTCCATGGATCAATAACAAGAATGAATATATGGATCTACGACACCATAGCCACAAATACAATCGCGCGATCATCCAAGCCATACACGACAACCAATACCGAGTCACCCCCCCCTCCTCCTCCAATAATCCCCTCTCTGGCCTTATCAACCCCTGATAATCATATGAAAATACTGATTGTGCATAACGACTATGGGAAGTACTCGGGCGAGGAGGCTGTGGTCGACAAAATGCTGCGTATGCTCGGCGAAATGGGGCATCAGGTGCACCAGCTGCGTATGTCAACAGCCGGGGTGCGCGAGTCCTTATCGGGCAAAATTCGCGGCTTCATCTCGGGCATATATTCCCCAGCTGGCGTGCGAGCCATGCGCGAAGCACTCAAAAGATACCAGCCCGATGTGGTCAACGTCCACAATCTCTACCCGTTCATCTCGCCAGCAGCTCTCCGCGAGTGCCAGAAGGCCAAAGTGCCCGTAGTGATGACGGTTCACAACTTCCGACTCATATGCCCAACAGGCCTATTTATGCGCGATGGTCGCCCCTGCGAGCTTTGCCTCCAACGCGGCAACGAATGGGGCTGCGTGCAGTATAATTGCGAACATTCAATGCTGAAGTCGGTCGGTTATGCCGCCCGCAACGCCGTGGCCCGCCACCAACAGCACTATCAGCAATGTGTCGACCGCTTTGCCTGCATCACCGACTTTCAGCGCCAAAAACTCACCGAGGCAGGTTTCGACCCAGCCAAATTAGTGCTGATTCCCAACTCTATCGACCTGCCCCGCAAGGACTCCCCCTCTCCCACCGTGGGCAGCTACGTGGCCTATGCCGGACGCCTAAGCTCCGAGAAGGGTATCGACCTCATCATCGAGGTGGCTCGACGCAACCCTTCCATTCCGTTCCGCTTAGCCGGAGAATGTCGCGAACCAGAACTCATCAAAAATCTATCCGCCAACGTCCAGTTAATGGGCCATTTATCCCAACCAGACTTAGCCGAGTTCTATCGCAATGCACGCTTCATGGTGATGGCCTCCCGGTGGTATGAAGGCTTTCCAATGACCATCTTGGAAACCGCCAAATTCAGCAAGTGCATGATTGCCCCGCGCCATGGCGGCTTCACTGAGATTATTGGCACAGGCTCCACCCGCATAGGCGAACTCTTCACGCCAGGCAACGTCAACGACTTGGAGCAAAGCGTCACCAAACTCTGGCACGACCCCGCATTAGCAACCCAACTGGGCGCAAAAGCCCTCACAAAACTCCACTCAGAGTACTCCACTGAGGTAATCGCCCAAAAGTGGGCCAACCTATTCAACACCCTACCAGCTTAACGATAACTACCGTGTTTTTCCGACCCTTGCAAATCAATTTGCGAGGGTCGGATTTTTTTCGTAATTTTGCACGATTAATTGAACGCTTTTATGAGTATTTTCAGCAAATTATTTTCACGCGAAAAAAAAGAGACGCTCGACAAAGGTCTCGAAAAAACCAAAGAAGGTTTCTGGGGTAAGCTCAAACGCACCATCTCCGGACATAGCACGATCAACGACGATTTCCTCGACGAACTGGAGGAGGTGTTCATCTCGTCGGACATAGGCGTGGAAACCACCATCAAGATTATCGACCGCATACGCTCACGCGTGTCGCACGAAAAGTATACGGGCATGGACGAACTCCACGCCATGCTGCGCGAGGAGATAGTGGATATGCTTGCTGAAAATGACCGCGACGCCCAACCTGGTCCCGATGAGGAGTTCCATCTGCCAGCCAACTTCAAGCGCCCCTACGTGATGATGGTGGTGGGCGTGAACGGCGTGGGTAAGACCACCACCATCGGCAAACTGGCCAATCAGCTGCGCAACGCAGGCAATTCGGTGGTGATTGGTGCGGCCGACACTTTCCGCGCTGCCGCCACCGAGCAGCTCGAAACCTGGGCCGAACGCGCCGGTGTGCCAATCGTGAAGCAAGGCTTGGGTAGCGACCCCGCCGCCGTGGCCTACGACACTCTGCAAAGCGCCATAGCCCGCAAGGCCGACGTAGTGATTATCGACACCGCTGGCCGTCTGCACAACAAGAAGCCGCTGATGGAGGAACTGAGCAAAATTCGCCGCGTCATGCAGAAGCTCGTGCCCGAGGCTCCTCACGAGGTGCTACTGGTGCTCGATGGCTCCACTGGCCAAAACGCCTATGAGCAGGCACGCCAATTCTCGCAGGCCACCACTGTCACCGCGCTGGCCGTGACCAAGCTCGACGGCACCGCCAAAGGCGGCGTGGTCATTGGCATCAGCGACCAAATGCGCATTCCCGTGAAGTATATCGGTCTGGGCGAGCGCATCACCGACCTGCAAGTGTTCAATAAAAAAGAATTCGTAGATTCCCTCTTCAATAAGTAATGAAGCGAGTAAACATTGTTTCGCTCGGATGCAGCAAGAATTTGGTTGACACCGAGCGACTTATGGCTATGCTTGCCGCACAAGGCATCAGTGCCTCCCTGAGCGAAAACCCCTCCCTCAAGGCCGACACTGTGGTGATCAACACCTGCGGTTTCATTGGCGATGCCAAGGAGGAGAGCATCAACACTATCCTCGAGGCCGTGCAGGCCAAGCAAGAGGGGCGTGTCAAGCGCATCATGGTGATGGGCTGCCTGAGCCAACGCTATGCGCAGGAACTCCCCGCCGAGCTGCCCGAAGTGGACCTTTGGAAGGGCAAATTCGACTGGGGCGGCATCGTCACAGCTATCACCAAGGCCAACCCTGGCGCGGCCGCCTTCGACCGCATCATCACCACCCCGAAGCATCACGCGTATATTAAGGTGGCCGAGGGGTGCAACCGCTTCTGCGCCTTCTGTGCCATTCCGATCATCACTGGCCGCATGCACTCCCGCCCCATCGCGGAGATTGAGGCCGAGGTGAAGGCTCTGACCGAGCGCGGAGTGAAGGAGTTCAACATCATAGCGCAGGACCTCTCGTCCTATGGTCGCGACCTCGCAGGCCACCAGCAGCAGCTCCCCGAGCTGATTGACCGACTGAGCGACCTCCCAGGCGTGGAGTGGCTGCGTCTGCACTACGCCTACCCCGCCGACTTCCCAATGGAGGTGATGGACGTGATGGCCAGCAAGCCCAACGTGTGCTCCTATCTCGACATTGCCCTGCAACATATCTCCGACCCAGTCCTGACCAATATGCGCCGCCATATCTCTGGTGCCGAAACTCGCGCGCTGATTGCCGAGATGCGCCGCCGAGTGCCCAACTTGCATCTGCGCACCACGCTGATGACTGGTTTCCCGGGCGAGGGCGAACGCGAATTTGAGGAGCTGCTGGAGTTTGTGAGGGAAACCCGCTTCGAGCGCATGGGCGCCTTTGCCTACTGCGAGGAGGAGGACACCCACGCCGCCAAACACCTGCGCGATGCCACCCCTCAGGAGGTGAAGCAAGCCCGCCTCGACCAGCTCATGGCGCTGCAGGAGGAAATCTCGCTCAACATTCAGCAGCAGAAGGTGGGCAAGACCCTGCGCGTGATGATCGACCGCGAGGAGGGCGACTACTACGTGGGTCGCACCGAGTGGGACTCGCCCGAGGTGGACCCCGAGGTGCTGGTGACCAAGAGCCGCGAATTGCCCCGCGGGGAGTTTGCCTCCGTGGTAATTGATCAGGCATTGCCCTTCGAACTCATAGGCCACCTTGCGGAGTGAGACTGCTTTGGTTCAATCCCGAAAATGACATGGCGCTCGCTTGCGGGCGACCAAACTACACCCCACCAGCGGCGGTGCGCCACTTTGCGCGCGCCTTGGCTCAGTTGCCGCGCCTCTATGCCGAAGAGGGCGACGTGGTGTGGGAGCCGGGATTGAAACAGCCTCTGCCCGAGGAGGTGGAGCTTGTGCCGTGGGGCTGGAGTGCCTACACGGTGAGCACATTCGAGCGCAATGGGGTGCGTGGTTCTATGCCCAACGTGGAGCTAATCCGCCGCCTGAGCCATCGCCGCACCAGCATCCTCCTCCATGAGCAACTCGCCCACTCAGGCCTGTCCTTGCCCCCCGTGGCGCAGGAAATCACCGAGGCCGAGGCCGTGAGCAGCGGGGCGTGGATGCTCAAGTCGCCCTGGAGCTCGTCAGGGCGCGGGGTGTTCAATCTGTCGCGCGTGGCCACGCCCGTGGCTCAGCGTTATGCTGCCGACATCATTCGTGCCCAAGGCTCCGCCATGCTCGAGGTGCTATTGGAGCCAGTCACCAACTTCGCTTGCCTCTATCAGATGAGCGCACAGGGGGCGGAATTTGTGGGGCTGTCGGTGTTCGACACCCACGGAGCCAATTATGCAGGCAATCTGTGCGCCCCGCAGGAGGAATTGGCCGCCCGCATCGGAGCTCCCGGCCTGCCCAAGGTGGTGGAGGCGGTGGGTCAGGTGCTGTCCAAGATTTTAAGCGGCTACCAAGGTCCAGTAGGTGTGGACATGTTCACCTATCTCAAAGACAATCAGTTGATTATCAACCCCTGCGTTGAGGTAAATCTGCGTATGACCATGGGCTTCGTGGCCCTGAGCGTATACAAGAAATTCGGTCGCGGCATCTACGCCGTAGCCCCCGGGGAGCCTCCTGCTAAGAGCATCCCTCTGATACCCTTAAATCCAAAATTTTCAGTCACTTTTACTCCTCAACCCTTACCATGAACCGTAGAACCCTACTCACTGCCCTGCTCAGTCTTTGCTTGCTGCCCGCAGCCGCCAAGGTGCGCCAAGTGACGCTGCCCCACTCATCGGGTGAGAAACTCCGTGCAGCCATCGCCAAGGAACTGTCGCGCCAAAAGCCAGGCGATAGTCTGGCAATCCGCCTCACCCCCGGCGTGTATAAATTCGACCCCGCCAAGGCTGTCAAGGCCGAAGTCTATATCTCGAACCACGATCAGGACAACCCAAAGTCGATTGGCCTGATGTTCAAAAACTTACACAGCGTCAGCATTGACGGTCAAGGCTCGGAGCTACTCTTCGACGGCCGTATGCTACCGATTGTGGCGCAGGGCTGCTCCAACCTCAGCCTGAGCGGTTTGGCCATCGACTTTGAGCACCCCCACATAGCGCAGGTAGTGATTGTGAGCAACGACCCCGAGGCGGGCATAATCACCTATCGTCCAGAGGATTGGGTGCACTATCACGTGAAGGACGGTAAATTTTTCAACTGCGGCCCCGATTGGGAACTCATGCCCCGCGCAGGCATCGCCTTCGAGGAAGGCTCGCGCCACGTGGTGTATCGCTCGGGCGACATTGGCGTGGGCACCAGTCACGTTACCGAACCCGAGCCAGGACTGATTTCCGCCCAGTGGAAGGACTCGCGCCTGAAGCCGGGCATGCGCGTGGCTATGCGCGGATATGGTCGCCCCACCCCTGGCATCGTCGTTGATGGCTGCCGCGACATCGCGCTCACTGCCGTGAAGGTGCACTATGCCGAGGGGATGGGCCTGTTGGCTCAAAACACCCAAAACATCACGCTCGAGCAGTTTGGCGTGTGCCTCCGTGGCCCCGAGGATCCGCGCTATTTCACCACCCAAGCCGATGCAACCCATTTCAGTGCCTGCTCGGGGATAATTCGTTCAAACAACGGTCTTTACGAGGGCATGATGGACGATGCAATCAACGTTCACGGCACCTACCTGAAGGTGGTGAGCGTCAGCGCCGACTCCACCGTGGTCACTGGCCGCTATATGCACCACCAGAGCTGGGGTTTTGAGTGGGGCGCGCCCGGCGACTCGCTCCAAATCATTGCGCCGCGCACCATGGACGTAGCCGACAAGGGTTTGGCTATCAAGTCGATAGAGCCGAAGGGCGACAAGGAATGGGTCATCACTTTGAGCCGTCCAGCCAAGGTGAGCGAGGCCTTCGGACTCGAAAATCTCACCCGCACCCCCGAGGTGGAATTTCGTGGCAACATTGTGCGCAACAACCGCGCACGCGGTGCCCTCTTCTCCACCCCCAAACGAGTCCTTTGCGCCCAAAACCTCTTCGACCACACCTCCGGCACCGCCATTCTGCTCTGCGGTGACTGCAACGGGTGGTTTGAAACCGGTGCTTGCACCAACGTGGAAATCACTGGTAATAAGTTCATTAACGCACTCACCTCGCCCTATCAATTCACCAACGCCGTGATTTCAATCTATCCCGAAATCCCCAACCTCAACGGCCAACGCGGCTACTTCCACAGCAACGTGAAGATTACCGACAATGAGTTCGTCACCTTCGACTCCCCGCTGCTCTACGCCAAGAGTGTCAACGGCCTTATCTTCCTGAATAACAAGGTGGTGCGCAACAACGACTACCCCGCCTATCACTGGCTCAAAGCCCCCATCACCCTCGAAAGAGTCACCAACGCTCAAGTGCAATGACCCAACGCCGACTGCTGCTGATATTTGGAGGCTGGAGTGTGCCCGCCGCTTACTTCTCTGGCCTGCGCGCCGGGGGCTACGAGGTGTGGGTATACAACGGCCAATTGCCCGACTTCACCCCCTACTGCGAGGTGGTGGTCATCGCCTGGTCGCTCGGTGTGCGCAAGGCGGAGCGACTGCTCGGCACGCTCAATCTGCCGCTCACCCTCACCCTCGCCGTTAACGGCACGCCCCGCGCTGTGAGCGACACCGAAGGCATACCCGAAGCCACCTTCCGCGGCACCGCCGATGCCCTCAACGAGCGCCAGCTTGCCAAATTTCGCCGCCGCATGGGTGCCGCCGATATGCCCCGAGGCGAGCAAAGCATCGAGCAACTGCAAGCAGCACTCTATCAGGTGATTACGGAGCCACACACGCCCCTCGACGGGTTCTGGGACCGCGCCGTGATAGCCTCCGACGATGCCATATTCCCCGCCGAGAATCAACGCCGCGCATGGACTGGTCGCGCCCTGATTACCGAACTTCCGGGCGCAAGCCACACACCTGACTTCCAGGCACTTATAGATGCCTTTGTCATCAACAAAGAACGTGTGAGTCAACGCTTTGCGCGCGGCCTGAGCACCTACGACGACGAGGCCACCGTACAGGCTCGCATGGCCGACCACCTCTGGCAACTGTGGCAAAAACACTTCAACCACCCCGAGTCAGTGCTGGAAATCGGCGTAGGTTCGGGCGGTTTCACGCGCCTCTATGCCAAGGAAGTCAAGCATCTCACCCTCTGGGACTTAGCCCCCAGCACATCGCCCTACGGCCAAGTGCAGGCCGCCGACGCCGAGAGCGACCTGAGCGCACTTCCCGCAGCAAGTCAAGACGCCATAGTGGCCGCCGCCGCCATGCAGTGGTTCAACTCCCCACGCCGCTTCCTGGCGCAAGTGCACCGCGTGCTGCGCCCTGGCGGCATCGCCGTGCTATCCACCTTCGGACCGCGCACCTTTAACGAACTCACCGCAGCTGGAGTCACCCCCCTACCCTACCTCTCCGAGGACGAACTACGCCAACTCTCCGCCGCCTTTGAAATCCTCGAACTCCACAGCGGCCTGATTACCAAGACGTTTGCCACGCCGCTCGACGTCCTGCACCATCTCCAAGCCACCGGTGTCAGCGGCCGCCCCTGCGCCCACCCCCTACGCACCCTCCTCGCCCGCTACCCCCTCCGCGCCTCCCGCGCCCCCCTCACCTACCAACCCACCTACCTCCTCCTCCGCAAGCACACCGATGTAAATATCGGTTTGCCTTAGAGAGTGAGAATTTGCTCAAAGTCTTCAGGGCGGACTTCGATGCGAGCCGTAGGAAAAATAGTTGACGTTGCGAGAGTATTCTTGCGCGCTAATAGTTCATCGAGTGTAACATCAAATGACTTGAAGTTATCACTCACAGCCATCGGATAATATACGTATACATCTTTGTCTTGTCCAATGCGATAAGCTCTGTCCGTTGCTTGGTTTTCTTTGGCAGGATTCCAGTGGCGGCTATAGTGAATAACGTGGTTAGCACTTGTGACATTTAGCCCCATACCGGCAGCGATAGGCGACATTATGATTGCGCCAAACCCGAGTCGGCTTTGAAACTCATCAATAGCAGTTTGTCGTGATTGTTTACCTGCATTTGCCCCCGTTGAATTAGGCGTATCACCATTTATAATCTTAGCCGTGTAGCCATATTTGCTTTTGAGCACCAGTTGAAGCATCTTTTGTGTATCTTTACGTTCAGCAAATATAATCACTTTTTCGGCGGCATTGTGGATATGATCTATGAATGACATAGTGGCGGTCAACCGAGCGGCATCATCAATCAGTTCTCGGCTACTATGCTGCAATAGAGTATTATCATACAGATAGGGATGCTCGGAAACGTTTCTAATTCCCATTATGGTTTCAAGCATATGACCTTGTTTATGAGGATTGTAGGAGTTGACCACCTGGCGATACATCTGTTCCTGAATTGGGGGCATTACAGTGCTCTGTTTTATCTCATGCTTCGCAGGTAAATCTTTAGCAACGTCCGATTTCAAGCGCCTCATAAAGTATAGGCCCATCGTATCATGCAACTCATTACCCAAAGCAACTAAATCCGTATCTTGATTACGCAAAGGATATTGATAATTTTTTGCAAATTCCTTCGCATTGCCCAGTAACCCTGGCGCACAAAAATCCATAATACACCACAAATCAAGTAGTGAGTTTTCGACAGGGGTCCCAGTCATGGCTACTCTAAACGAACTTTTGAGTGCTTTTACGGCATTTGTAATGAGTGTGCCGGGCGACTTCACTTTTTGCGCTTCATCAAGAACAATTATATCGAAATTAACGGCACAGAAATTCAATTGACAGTTTCTGACAGTGTCGTAATTGGTCAAGATTAATTCGCATCGCTGCATAGCTTCAATCATCTTTCGATCAAACTTCCTTGAAACTTGACTTGATGACAAAATTGTCACAGACATCGGTGTTTTGAAAAAACGCATATACTCATTTCCCCAATTTTCAATCAAAGAAACTGGGGCGACAATGAGATAGGGTTTATGTTCAGGATGGGTTTGAGCATGCCAGTCAATAAAGTATAGCAATTGGAGGGTTTTTCCCAACCCCATATCATCGGCCAACAAGCAACCTGCAACCTTCTGTTCCAAAAGATATTGCATCCAAGCTACACCCTCTTCTTGGTGATGTTTCAGTCTAATATCATCGCGAAGATTTGTATTACGATAAAGGGTATATTCTGATTGCGAATTTAAATCTTTGTCACCCATTTGATACCCGACAAATTCGGCATTTTCCTCGATAATAAGAACTTTTTTGCCATCCTCATCTTCCTCAACCTTCAGTGGGATATGAGGATGACTTAGCTGCTTACGAGCCATTTCCGCCAATAGCTTTGCATCTTTGATGTCCAACTCAATATCACGGAAATTACAGAGATGAGAACCTTCTGATATGGCCAACGCTATCGCCTCCTCCAGTTCGCAAACATCCTGTTCACTTTCGAATGTTACGGATGAAGTCCCGTTTACTGGATGTTCAATATTTGCACCCACAATCCACTCAGACTTAAACGGCGAGACAAATGGATAAAATTTGGGCTTATAAAATCCTAAATCGATGACTCGCTCACTATAAAACTCCGACAGGTCGAATTGGTCGGGGTCAAAGTATTCTGTAGGATTTTCAATGAGGTGCAGGATTTCGTTACGATCCGCATACCTGCATCCATGTTTTTTGATTATATCGAGAGTTTCCTTTTGTGCCTCCGAAAGCACAACACGGGTTCGATTGCCTTCGTCATCAGAAACAGGATAAATATCCAAAACACGGCGTTGACGGTCGAAAGTACGTTTAAATTTATCCTTCCCAGCAATATCTACACTCGGCAATATGGTTAACTCATCACCTTCGCGCGATAATTCGATTTTGATGGTGTCGGGTACACAGACATTTTCGCTCGCCAAATAACTATCAAGACAGACGGATGCCGAGATTGCGGTCTGCTTAATCTGGGCAAATTGCCGCAAATTATATTCAAGGGTCTTATCTGATTGATTTGTTGAGTTATATTGGTCTATCAAGGTTTTTAGCAAATACTGTTTCTCCGTCAAGGTGTGTTTATTGCCATTTATCATCTCAATCTCTGGTCCAAATGTCGATGCAGCGAAAAGTGTGCCATCAGGGACGTGGCTAATATACTCCAAAATGTATTGAAAAGCAGGCGACTTGAAATCACCAGTACAGCGCAATCGTATTTGGAATGGATATATTGATGGCAGTCCTAATAGCTGTCGTTCATAATCATCTAATTGATATAACGATAAAAAAGGAACAAAACAACCGTTCTTATCTCCAGTTGCCAGACCATTATCAACGAGAGTTGCTAATGGCATAAAATAGATACACGCATCAGTTGTATCCCACTCCTTGAAAGGCAAATTTATTCCATCATACTCAACGGAAAAAAGATACCCATTATCAATTCGTTGCGAAATAAGCATATTCCAGGTTGTTGGCTAATTAATAATCGGACTACAGATTTAAATGAATGTGCAATTTATTTCTGAGCCATAGGGCCAAGCGGCTTTCCCACTCGCCCCTATGGCTAATACGCCCATCGTTACATAAATAATACCTCGAATTTATTTGCTCAACAGCCATACCGATTGTGGGCTGCTTGAGACTTGCAGTTGAATCCAGCGACCTCTTCCTTTGCAACCCAGCAATCTGACGATTATTTGATTGATAGATATATAGCGCACCAACATCGGAAAATTCAACAAAAACATAATTCTTGACGTAGAGTACCAATGCGGCTGTAGTAGATACTTTGGAATTGGTTTCAATAAATGAAGACCTTAGCAGATGGGACACTGCACTGTTAGCTTGCAACTTCGTTTTAACAGATGTTGAGCCAACAATTCTAAAATCTGAAATCTGAGATACGAGAGCCAGCCACACTTTACGACGTCGAGGGTCCTGTACGCAAATATCAAAGAATGCCTCAATCGTTTGGCGGGCACCCCACGCAACAATACATTGTTGGGCATGCTTTAAGCGACCTTCCTCTTCTATGGTGGCTCCAGTAAACTTAGCCCACGTTGATGCGACCGTAATATCACCCAATAATCTTCTTGCCATACGGCACACCGCATCTTGTCTGTGACAATTATTACTTTTGTCAACCTCGTCAACAAGATTAGCCAATACCAGCTTTTTGGTTCGGTCGAGTGTGTGATGCTGACGAAACAGTTCTTCAATGTAAAGTAAATCGGAGGCCTCCGTTTTAAAATAATGGATAATTGCATCCGAAAAGTATGGTAAACTAATCGCAGTTCGCTTATATCCTAATATTTCGGGAGCCTGATATATCGTCAACCCTTTGGCTTTCAGAAGTGCTACCAATCGGACAGGGCCATTCTGAGCCAATAAATCGATTTTATTTTTTATGATTTGGTACTTTTTTATTGGACCACTATATACTCTTATACGATTTTTAATCAGAGTATACATATCATTCCTCAAAGCATTAGGGCACGTGTTCCACGAGTTCAGCAAACAGAAGAGCAAACCATTTATATATAAATCCCTCCAGTTTTCATTCAATAGTGTGAGCGCATAACTAAATTGCGTGGATTCATTCTTAAATTGCAGCATTGAATAAGCGATTATTCTTAATTCCTTGATGCTCCAATTTTGCTCCAGACCTTTAGCAGCATTTTTAAGTTTATCAACAATCTCATTCACCGTTTCCTGGCGGAATTGTGGTCGCGCATCCGTTAATTGAGTCTTTTCCTCAATCTCTTTGAGTTGTTTTATAGCGCGGTTGATGACTCTGTCACATTCAATATTATTCTCGATGTCACGACTCTGCAATGAGAAATTCTCCAGAAGATCTCTATTTAGCTTGAGCAATTGGTATACGTTACTCATGCTGTTTTGGTGCTCTGCGAGCTGCTATGTTTTCAAGCTGTTTTTCGGCGTTAGTCCTCACGCGAAATTCAACTCGGCGTGACAAGTCCTTATCCTCTACGCCATTTCTCAAAATAGGATGACTGGACGAAAGGCCATTTGCAGTGATATGATTTTTTGCCCAATCCACCTGATTGGGGTTCATGAGGGTCAAACAATATTCCAGAACAGCACGCGTGCGATCCTGTGACAACTCCATATTATGAAAATATGATCCATTGCTATCGGTATGACCTTCAATGCGAATTTCTTCAATATTATCGCGATATTCCGGCTTGTTGAGTATTGCTATATATCGTGGATAAAAATCATTCAGAATAGCTTGAAAGTTCGCCTTTAAAGTGGCTTGGTCGTTATCAAAAAGCATTGATGGCTCTTGAAAACGAATGCATAGCGTGGAGTCGATTTCTGCACGCCACACCTTTAAATCATCTTTAAACTCATCTTGGAGATCAATGTATAACTGTGTTTTAATTTGGTCATACTTCTGTACGATTGCTTCATCTTGCTCAGCTCTCTCTTGAATTTGCAAAAGAGTCCCCATAAGCAATAGAATAAAGATAAATAACAGACCTGCCATGAGATCGCCTGTTGAAAGTGCGAAGACGTTTTCAACTGGAGCTTCGGTTATCGTATTCCTCCGCTTCATCTTCTCTTACTATTATTTACCGTATCAATCAAGATTTCCACCATCTCGTTTTGCTGTTGAATTGTGGAGGACAATGCATCTGTGGTGGTGGTTAAGTTGGCAGAATAAGACTCAAGATACCTTTTCAGCGAGGCACTTACCGATTGGCTATAGTCGTTAAGTCCTTTTTGTATTTGGGCAAATATCTGACCAAGACCATGTTTGATTATGTCAAATTTTTCTACATACTCATCCGTAACATCTCCAGCTTGCTCAAGAACACCAACAATTTCTCGCATTTGTCTTTCGGTTGCTGCTTGTGCCTTTTCCAAACTTTGCGCATATTCAGCATTTCGCTTATGGAATAAGGTCGAGGCTGATTCCATTGCTTGGCTAATAGTCTGCAAGTGTGTTGTTGTGCCAGAGATACTGGTATGAGCTTGCTGCATCAAGGTCATAGTACCCGACACGGCCGTATTAGCCGTATTCATCCGCTCAATTGAATTATCAAATCGGGACAACAACTCTTCCGTCTGTGCCAGTATTGCTTCGGAGGATAGTTTCCAAGCTTCGCTAAGTTCGGCAATCACGGTTTTCACCTCACTGGTGGTTTCCTGATGAAGATTCAGCATATTCTCTTGTTGGCTAACTAAATCAGTAGTCATTGCTTGCGCTGAGGCTCTCATTGCTCCCGATAATTGTTCCACGGTCGTTTGCATAAAAGCACTCATCTGTTCGCTCGATCGGAGGATTTTGTCTATTACATTTTTCGAAGAAGCCTCCGAAGATTGAGTAATATTGGCCATTACATTCTGCACTTCGGCAATTGCTGTGCTGATGGCATTGGTGGCAAAAACTATTTGCTCTTGCATCTGCTTAAGCGCCGACGAATTGGCAGCAGCCGACGAATTGGATATTTCAGCAATAGAAGAACGGACTTCAGAGATAGTAAGTTGTAGCGCCTCAGAAATAGTTGCCATCGTGTTGGGAAACTCTCCAATGGCTTGGGTTGCACTACCAAGCGAACGTGCCAAAGACTCCAATTCAGCTGTAGCATTGTGGGAAATTGTCGCACTCATTTCCCTCATCATCTTTGACATATTTGCATTAAGATCAGATATGACACGTTCCACCATGTCTACTGCAGGATTGGAAACACTAAGAGCCATTTTATCAATGTGTTCCACTACCGATTTCGTAGTTGCGTCCACACTCTCCATAAGAGGAATCAGTCTCTGCTGCATCTGGCGAGACAGTGTTTCGTCCAATCGATCGTTTAATTCTAATGCCAAATCGGTAGAAAAAGATTTCAATGCTTGAGTTTGCTCCTGATTATTCAGCAATATTTCACGAATGGCATTCGCAATATACACATCTTGTCCGTCCGCATTGGTATACTGAAGAAGGGAGGCTATTTGTTGGTACAGCGACTGCACAGCCGAGCGCATTTCGATAGATATATTAGCGCCCAGTTGTTCCACTCTCTGCTGTTGCTTGTAGATTACCAGTTCAGTGTCATCTACATAATACTTAGCATCCAGCTTTTTAGTGATGTGTTGAAGATTTTTAATTAGGTCATTACGCCATTTCTTCTCGAAAAATGAAAATACCAAAGAAAACAACATACCGCATAATGAAGTAGAAAATGCAGTCCCCATGCCATTTAGTAGCGACTGAATGCTGTTTTGAATATTTTCGCTATTACTACTATCAAAGTTATTAATACCATAGGTCAAACCTACAAAAGTTCCCAAGAGGCCTAACCCGACCAATGAACTCGCACCCAAATCAAGCAATTTAAGATTGACATTGAGAGCATTACAAACGGTATATTCCGAAAAATATTCACAAGCAGGAATATTCGTCTTTTTCTCTCCATTATAATCAATTGAGAAAGAGTCACAATATTCTTGGGCAAGAGTGGCAAATTTAGAATGTTCGAGGCTTGACAGCAGATTGGTTTCATTCTGAATTAGCTGAAACCATTTACCTCCATGATGTCCTATTTTCCATGCTCCACGCATGAAGAATATGAATATGCCAAATATAACGCAGCAGGAGATAATCGCAATAGTCATTGATGTGTAATGTTTTTTGATGAATAAGAAAGCTTTTTGCAGCTAAATAGCAAGTGCAAAGTTACGAAATTTTTCTCATTGAGCAAAGGAATTCCGTCATTTTCTCACCTTCTCTTCGATTCACGAGGCAAATTTAACTCTTTCTTTTGAAACTACATAATTTTAGATGTCCTAATCTTTCGTTTAGAAACGACACATTTTTAATTCCCATTTTGACCTATACGCCGGATTTTTTTGGGGGGGAGGGAAAATAAATTTGGAGGATTGGATTTTTTGCAGTAAATTTGCAGAGTGTTAAACAAAACTTTTTTAGTATGAAAAGTAAAAAAGACCTTAAAAAACAAATCAAATACATCTGTGGCGACCTCGTAGGTGAAGCCCTCATCGCTGGCGAAGTATGCGCTTGCGACAAGCAAGATGAAGTGGCTCAGCTCATTGTGGATCTGGCTGTACTTCAGGAAAATGCTGTGGCCAGCTGCTCGTTTGCGTTCGACAAGAGCCGCCGCGATTTCAGCTCCGTCGCTGAGTATAACAAGGCTAAGCACGCCTATAACCGCGCCGCTTTCAACGCCCTCCACGATAAGTTTAACGCCCGCGTGGCTGAGCTGGTACATAAGCTCAATCAGGTGTGCGGTCTGAGCAAAGAGGCGTGAAAATTTCGGCTCTGCTGCTCCGTTTGGCGGGTTGGAAGCTCACGCTGAGCACCCCCAACTACCCCAAGCAGATCATCTGTGTTGCTCCTCACACGAGCAACTGGGATTTCATTCTCTGTGAGTTGGCCTACTGGTCGGTGGGCCGACGCGCAGGTTTTTTGATGAAGCAGTTTTGGTTCTTTTGGCCCTTGGGTCCAATATTCCGCGCTTTGGGCGGTATTCCCGTGGGCAACAAGCAAAAAGGCTCTATTACTCAGCAGCTTATCCATCGCTTCAACACTGAGGAGGACCTCACCATAGCTATCACGCCCGAGGGCACGCGCTCGCGCACGAGCAAGTGGCGCACGGGATTCTTGCAGGTGGCTTATCAGACTGGTGTGCCCGTCACTTTGGCGGTGCTCGACTTTGCCCACAAGCATATCTTCCTCACCGAAACCTTCACCCCCTCGGGCAACCTTGAGGCCGACATGAAAGCTATCAAGGCTTATTATAGCCAGTATCAAGGCAAATATCCCGAAAAATGCTCCACCGACGATGAATAATTCCCTCAATGTGGCAATCGTGTCGCTGCCAATCATTTGGAGCGACCGCGAGGGCAACTTGGCCAATGTGGCTAAGGCCATCGAGGAGCTGCGTCCTGGCGTTGACTTGGTGTGTCTGCCCGAATTATTCTCCACTGGCTTCATTGCCGAGGAGGAAC
>QLIP01018551.1_pt1 | contig 22097 bp, 21 predicted proteins | sample 1769771 | NCBI WGS metagenome assembly QLIP01 (sample SAMN09428762, study PRJNA476227) | Gut metagenome, whole genome shotgun sequencing project. | isolation source: cecum | host: Rhizomys sinensis | place: China: Jinsha town of Minqing, Fujian Province | collected 2013-09-23 | reverse complement strand
CTGCCCGAGGTTTGCGATATCAAGATTCACCAAAATACCTCTTAAACGATAAATATGCATCCGCGCGAAGTTTTAGAGATTCGCCAAATGCATTTAGCAAAAAGACCTTCGCTGCCTCAAAATCACGGAATCTAACCCCTCGATTGTCATCCCATTTTGCTTGAAAGGGGAGATTGTTGCCGTTTGGCACGATAGATTGCAGCCCTTTTAACGAAGTGGCAAACACATCGCTGGGTGCGTCTTTGTTGATTATTAAAAAATAATAATCCGCGCTATTGGGTGCTAGATGGTCCTGCAAATCACAAAAATATTTCTCCCACGACACGCCGTTGCCAAAACTTGGAATCTGCCCCGTGAGCGCATAGTAAATGCCAAGTTTGCAGTTGAGATTATCTGCGGTTTGAAGAGCACTCACCTTAATATTCACGGGGTAAAAGCTACCATTTTCCTCAAAGCTAAAATCCATCCAATCGCGCATTTTTGGACGTTTTATGGGGAAGTAGTCCGCCAAAAGATTCACGACTTCATCCTCGTTAAACGCCGAATTTATCCGCCCATCGCGCGAGGTTTTTGTGAGATTTAGGTGTTGCATTTTTAAAAACGACACTATTTCTAAAAGTAACGCGGGGGGGGGGGGCACTTTTAAATCTCCTTAATCAAAACTGCAAACTGTTATTTTTAACGCTAACACAATGAAACCGCAGAAGGAAGTAACAACCAAATAAGCTTTTTCATTGGGCATTCTCATTCATCAAGTTACAAAAAAATAAAGCGTTGACCGTGGATTCTTGGCAAAATGCGCGTTTTCCACGGTCAACCACGCAAAAATTTATGCCCTTTGGATTTTACATCATTATGGCGGCGCAGTTTTTTTCCGCCTTGGCGGACAATGCGCTCTTAATCCTCGCCATCGCCATTTTGCGCGATTCCAACGCTCCCCCCGCCTTAGAACCCCTTTTGAAAACCGTTTTCACCCTTTCTTATATTGCCTTGGCTGCCTTTGTGGGCGCGTTTGCTGATTCTATGCCCAAGGGGCGCGTGATGTTCATCAGCAACACCATCAAAATTTTGGGCTGTGTTTTACTCTTTTTTACCGTTCACCCGCTTTTGGCTTACGCCATTGTGGGCTTGGGCGCAGCCGCCTATTCCCCCGCCAAATACGGCATTTTGACGGAATATTTAAACCACAAACTCTTGGTGATTGCCAACGGCTGGATTGAAGGCTTAACCATCGCCGCCATCATTTTGGGCGTGGTTTTGGGCGGGGTGTTGATTGACCCACAAAATGCCCAAAAAATTTTATCTTTGGGATTTTCTTTAACCGATCACCCCATCACCGTTTCTTTAATGGTGGTGACTTTTTTATACATCCTCGCCGCTTTCTTTAATTGTTTTGTCCCCAAAACGGGTGCAACTATTCGCCCAATGCATTTAAACCCGTGGGTCACCCTTTCTGCCTTTGGAAAATGTTTAAAAACCTTGTGGTGTGACCGTTTGGGGCAAATTTCCTTGGCGGTGACCACACTTTTTTGGGGCGCGGGCGCGGTGTTGCAGTTTATTGTCATCCATTGGGCGGACGCCACCTTAAATTTGGGTTTGGCGCAATCTTCTAAATTGCAAGGTGTGGTGGCTTTGGGCATTGCGATTGGCGCGGTAGCCGCAGCCAAATGGGTGAGTTTAAAAAAATCGGTGAAGGTCATCCCCGCCGGGATTCTAATGGGATTTTTGGTGATTTTGATGAACGGCATTCAGTCGCTTAACCTTTCCATCGCTTTATTGATTTTAATCGGCATTTTGTCCGGCTTTTTTGTTGTGCCGATGAATGCCCTTTTGCAACATCGCGGGCATATGTTGATGGGTGCGGGTTCTTCCATCGCGGTGCAAAATTTCAATGAAAATCTTTCCATTTTGGTGATGACCCTTCTTTATTACTTTATGCTGCAAATCAACCTTTCGGTGTATTGGATCATCACCCTTTTTGGTTTATTGGTGAGCATTACAATGTGCCTCATCTTTTACCATTATTTAACCAACGAAAAATGCCATCACGATGCCGAGCAGCTTTTGTGATTTTTTCTTACAATGCGTTTTTTCTTTAAGGGATTTTAAAAAATGAAATTGATTTTATTGGGCGCGCCCGGGGCTGGAAAAGGCACGCAATCCGCCTTCATTTGCCAAAAATTCGCTATTCCTCAAATTTCAACCGGCGATATGTTGCGCGCACAAGTGAAAGCTCAAACCCCATTGGGGCTAAAAGCAAAGTCTTATATGGATCAAGGCGCGTTGGTGCCGGATGATTTAATTATCCAAATGGTGAAAGAGCGCTTAAAAGAAAAAGATTGCCAAAACGGTTATTTGTTGGATGGCTTTCCGCGCACCCTTCCCCAAGCCGAAGCCTTGAAAAAAGAAGGCGTGGAATTGGGACACGTCTTGGAAATTGACGTCTCCGATGAAGTGGTGATTGAACGAATGAGCGGAAGGCGCGTGCATTTGCCTTCTGGAAGAACTTACCACATTCGCTACAACCCACCCAAAGTGGAAGGCAAGGATGATGTAACCGGTGAAGATTTAATTCACCGCGCGGACGATTTTGAAGAAACCGTGAAAAAACGCTTGGCGGTTTACCACGAACAAACCCAACCCTTGGTTTCGTTTTACACCCAGTGGCAAAAAGAAGACCAAAACGCGCCCAAGGTGCACAAAGTCAATGGTGTGGGCAACTTGGATGCCATCGCCCAAAACATTTTGAATCTTTTAACCCCATAGAAGAAGGTTTTTTATGTTGAAATCTTGCGCAGCGGTTTTTTGGATTTTTTTAAGTGGCGTTGCCTTCGCCTTTGAGATTGCCCACGATTTGCCCTTTAACGAAGAGCGGGTGTTGAAAAATTTGGTTTCCGATTACAACCGAAAAAACAAAAGCAACATCCAATTGAAACGCTTGGATAAAAACAACACGCCCGGCGTTTTGAACATTTTAAACGAGATAGACCCTGTTTTATTGAATCCCAAAAAATACCTGCCCTTACACAAAATGATGGCGGATTCAAAAAAACCTTTAAAAAACAAATGGCTTTCTTTTTTGCAATACGGCACAACGGATAAACGCGGCAATGGGGTGGCTCTTCCCTTACTTTATTCCACGCCCGTTTTGTTTTTGAATAAAGAGCGCTTTTTAAAAGCAAGGTTAAAATCCTTCGCCCCGCCCAAAACGTGGCAGGAAATGCAAAATTTGTTGGGGAATTTACAAGATGCCGGCATTCGTTGCCCTTACGCCAGCACTTGGCCCGCTTGGGTGCACGTGGATAACATCAACGCTATTTTAAACGAACCCAACACCAACACGCGCGGGCAATTGCGTTTAAACACCTTAAACCAACTGCGCCACATCGCCTTGATGCGCACGTGGCAACAAGCGGAATTTTTCCACACCTTTGGCGGCGGCAATGACGCTTTGAAAGAATTTTACAACGGGCGTTGCGCCATTTTAAGTGCGGATGCCAGCGCTTATGGGACTTTAAAAAATAGCGCGGTTGCCGTGGATTTTCTGCCTTTACCGCACCACGCAGACTTTGCCAGAAAAGGCACGTTGGCAAGTGGCGCAGCGCTTTGGGTGGGCGCGGGCAAATCCAAAAAAGATTATGAATCCGCGGCACTTTTTGTGGAACACCTCTTAACCCCAGAAACCCAGCTTTACTTAACCCAAAACGCCTCCACCTTGCCTTTTACAGAAGAAGGGAAAGAATGGGTTTTGAAGAAATTGCCTGCGGTGGACAAAACCTTATTGCAGTTGGAATTGAAATCTTTAAAGGATAATCCGCATTTAAGGGTGGGCAAAATCACGGCATTGCGCCAAATTGTGGAAGAAGAATTGTCCGCCATTTGGACGGGCAAAAAAGCCGCCAAAACCGGTTTAGATTCCGCCGTTTCTCGCGGAAATGCTTTGCTGAAAAAACAAAGTGCGTTGAAAAAGGATCAGCCTTTTTAAAAGGAAGAGCGATGAATCTCATCATAATGGTTGCCAACCCCAAAGGGGGCGCCGGAAAAACCACCTTGGCAACGAATTTGTGCGGCTATTTTGCGCGCCAAAACAAAAAAACCGCCTTGGTGGATTTAGACCGACAACAATCCTCTTTAAGATGGTTGGCGCTGCGCAATGAAAATTTGCCCGCTATCACCGGTTTTTACGCGGGCAACCAATTGACGGCAAACCTGCCGCGCGATTTTGATCGCGTGGTGGTGGACACCCCTGCGGGTTTGCAAGGCTATAAATTGAATGATTATTTGCGCGCCGCCCAAAAGTTGATTGTGCCCTTTTCGGCTTCGGTGTTTGATATGAACGCTACCGAAGATTTTCTGCGCGTGGTGAAGCAAGAAATGCTGGGCGCAAAGGAAAAAATCGCTTTGGTGGCAACGCGCACCGATCCCAGAAACAAGGCGGCGCAGGTTTTAAATCGCTTTGCGGAAGAATTGAATTTGCCCGTTTATGCCACCTTGCGTCCCACGCAAAATTATGTGAACGCCGCCTTAACGGGCGAAACCGTTTTTGATCCCCCACTTTCTAAAAATAAAAAAGACGTGGCGCAATGGGAACAGCTGATTGAATGGTTGGATTCTTAAAACTTTAAAAAATCCACGGTAAAGTTTAAAAAAATTTGAAAATTTTTGAAGCTTTGCCGCGGAAAAAACGAAAAAATTCAATAACGCAAGGCTTCCACATCCACGCGGCGCATTTGGCGCTGGCATTCTGAATCCCCCATACAAAAACTTTTTTCCTTGCCCACGGCATAGGTTTGCAATTGTTGGGGGCGCGCGCCGAATTTTTTCAAAATCTTCACCACTTCATCTATGCGCCGTTGCGCCACCGCCAAACTGTAAGCGCTGATGCCATCATCATCGGTGTAACCCACCACCTTGACCGCCGCTTTGGGGTCGTGTTTTAAGCGCGCGCCCTCACGCTCTAAAAACGGCAAAAAGCTTGGGGCAACCGCCACCGCGTTTTTTTCATAAAAAACACTGCGTGCTGGATTTTTGGAAAAGACCGAGACGTTTTTTTCGGGTTGCCAACTTCCTATTTTTGCGGGCGGAGTGGCGCAAGCCGTAAAAAAAAAGAAGAATAAAATCAATAGCTTAAACATAATTTTCCACAGTATTTTTTAAAAATGCGGCAGCGTTTTCAACGGATTTCAAATCTTCCCCTTCCACCATAATGCGCAAAAGTGGTTCTGTCCCGGAAGCGCGCAAAAGCACTCTTGCATTTTTCAGCTGCGATTCCACTTCCCTTACCGCCGCTTTTAACATTGCATTGTGTTGCCAACTTTTTGCGCTTTCTGGGGTGAGGTGCACGTTTTTCAAAACCTGCGGGAAAAGCGCAAAATCCCCCAAAAATTGGGGTAAATCCATTTCATTTTCGCGTAAAGCCGTCAAGACTTCTAAGGCGGCGATGGTGGCATCTCCGGTGGTGTGTTTGTCCAGCAATAAAAGATGCCCAGAATTTTCTCCTCCCACCACCCAATTGTTTTGGCGCAAGGTTTCCACCACGTAACGATCCCCCACTTGCGCGCGCAAAAAAAGCACAGCCATTTTTTCCAAGGCTTGTTGCAGCGCCAAATTCGTCATCAGCGTGCCCGCCACGCCGTTTAAGCGATTGTGTTTTTTTCTGTTTTTGGCAATGGCGTAAAGAAGCGAATCGCCATCGTAGAGCTTTCCTTGGGAATCCACCCAATGGAGGCGGTCTGCATCGCCATCCAACGCCAAGCCCAAATCGGCTTTTTCTTTCAAAACGGCTTTTTGTAAATTCTCCGGGTGGGTTGAGCCGCAGTTGTCATTAATATTTAAACCGTTGGGCTCAGCAAAAATGGGAATAACGCTTGCGCCCAATTCTTCCAAGACCGCCGGCGCGGTTTGGTAAGCCGCTCCGTTGGCGCAATCAATGACGATTTTTAACCCCTTCAAATGCAAGTGGTTTTGGAAGGTGCTTTTGCAAAATTCAATGTAGCGCCCTTTGGCATCGTCAATTCTTGTGGCTTTCCCCAGATTTTGCGGATCAAAAGGAAGGGTTTGGGAAAGCAAACTTTCCATTTCCAATTCTATTGGGTCTGGCAATTTTTCACCGTTGGATGAAAAAAATTTAATGCCGTTATCCCAAAAGGAATTGTGGGAAGCGGAAATCACAATGCCCGCGTCCATTCTAAATGTTTTGGTCAAATAGGCGACCGCGGGCGTGGGCAAAGGTCCCACCAAATAAACATCCGCGCCGGCTGCGGAAAAACCCGCTTCCAAAGCAGATTCCAACATATAGCCGGAAAGGCGCGTGTCTTTGCCAATTAAAATTCTGGGGCGCGCGCGATTTTTCTTTAAAACCGTTCCGGCTGCCAAACCCAGTTTCAAAACAAATTCGGGCGTCATTGGGGCAACGCCCACCTTGCCGCGAATGCCGTCCGTTCCAAAATAACGTTTTTTGTGTTTTTTCATTTTGAAAAAAAACTTTCTTTGACCGTGGAAGACAAGGCTTCCCAAATTAAAAAAGCCTCTTTGGTTTCCAAAACATCGTGCACCCGCACCATTTTAACCCCGAATGAAAGGGATTTTAACGCTGCCGCCACACTCGCCACAACGCGCTTTGCTGCGGGGTTTTTTAAGATTTCCCCCAACATTTTTTTTTTGGAAACCCCTATTAAAACAGGAAATTCCTTTGAAAATTGAGGGAGCGCGTGAAAAAGCGCCACATTGTGTTCTAAATTTTTTCCAAAACCAAAGCCCGGGTCAAAAATAATCCTTTTAGAATCAATTCCTTCTTCTCTACACAATTTTTTTTGGGCTTTGAAAAACCCCATCACCTCTTCCACCACGTTTGGGTAAACGGGGTTTAATTGCATTGTGGGAGGAAGATTTTGCATATGCATTAAACAAATGGCGCATTGGCTTTTTTTTAGAATGGCGCGCGTTTCTTGGTTTTTTAACCCCAAAATATCGTTGATGAAATCTACGCCCAAATTTAAAGCGTTTTCTATAATTTCCGGATGAAAACTATCCACCGAAATGGGGACCCCCCACCCCACCACCTCTTTTAAAACGGGCTCTAAACGCGCCCATTCTTCTTTAAAATCAAGAGTTTTAGCAAAGGGACGAGAAGATTGCGCGCCGATATCCAGCACATCCGCGCCGTTTTGAATTTGCTTTTGGGCGTAATTTAAGGCGGCTTTTGGGTTTTGGAAAATGCCATCGCCTGAAAAAGAATCCGGCGTTAAATTCACAATGCCCATAATTTTGGGCGTTTTGAAATCCAATTCAAAACGCCCACACTTGAATTTTTCCACGGTCAAAGAGAAATTTTTTTAATTTTTTTAAATTGACCGTGGATTAAACAATGCCCAAGTGTTCCAAGCCTTCCACCAAGTCTTTGTCTTTGTTTTCTTTGCCGTGGAGTTTGATTTGTAAGCGCAAATCGTTTAGAGAATCTGCATTGCGCAAGGCGTCTTCATAGCTGATGATGCCTTCTTCATACAAATCAAACAAGGCTTGGTCAAAGGTTTGCATTCCCAATTCGCGGGAGCGCTTCATCACTTCTTTAATTTCGTGCACATCGCCCTTAAAAATCAAATCCGCAATCAAGGGGGAATTGATCATCACTTCAATGGCGGCAATGCGCCCTTTGCCCGTCTTTTTGGGGATTAAGCGCTGCGAAATCATAGATTTCAAATTTAAAGATAAGTCCATCAACAACTGCGGACGGCGCTCTTCCGGGAAGAAGTTGATGATGCGGTCAATGGCTTGGTTGGAAGAATTGGCGTGCAAGGTTGCCAAACACAAGTGCCCCGTTTCCGCAAAGGCAATGGCGTAATCCATTGTGGCGCGGTCGCGAATTTCGCCCATTAAAATGACATCGGGAGCTTGGCGCAAGGTGTTTTTCAGGGCAATCGCCCAATCTTCGGTGTCCACCCCCACTTCCCGCTGGGTGATGATGCATTTTTTGTGCGTGTGCACATATTCAATGGGGTCTTCAATGGTGATGATGTGCCCTTGGGAATTGGCGTTTCGGTGGTCCACCAAGGCCGCCAAGGAGGTGCTTTTGCCCGTGCCCGTTCCGCCTACGAAAATAATCAAGCCCCGCTTGGTCATCGCCAACTCTTTTAAAGTGCCGGGCAATTCCAAATCATCCAAAGTGGGAATGGTGGTGTTGATGGTGCGGCAGATTAAACCCACGCGCCCTTGTTGCACAAAGGCATTCGCCCGAAAACGCCCAATGCCACTGGGCGCAATGGCAAAGTTGCATTCTCGGTGGGATTCAAACTCCGCGGCTTGGCGGTCGTTCATCATTGAGCGCGTCAATTCTGCCGTGTGTTGTTGCGTGAGCACTTGGTTGGAAACGGGTTGAATTCTGCCATCCACCTTGATGGCGGGCGGAAAACCCACCGTGATGAATAAGTCAGAGCCCTTTTTTTGCACCATCATTCGCAAAAGATCATGCATAAATTTCATCGCCTGATCGCGTTCCATAGCTTCCCTCTTTCTTTAAAACTTTGACAAAACGAATTTAAAGCCGAATTGCTTCCTTGTTCACCGCACGCAAGCGTGCTTCATCGGTGGAAACCAGATTTTTGCGCACCATATCCAACAAGCACTGATCCAAGGTTTGCATTCCAAAGGATTGCCCCGTTTGAATGGCAGAATACATTTGCGCCACTTTGTTTTCGCGGATTAAGTTGCGGATGGCGGGCGTGCCAATCATAATTTCGTGCGCCGCCACACGCCCCGAGCCGTCTTTTTTCTTCAAAAGCGTTTGCGAAATCACCGCTCTTAAAGATTCAGAAAGCATTGAGCGCACCATTTCTTTTTCCGCCGCGGGGAACACATCCACCACACGGTCAATGGTTTTGGCAGCGGAGGAAGTGTGCAGGGTGCCAAACACCAAGTGCCCCGTTTCCGCTGCGGTTAAAGCCAAACGAATGGTTTCCAAATCCCGCATTTCCCCCACCAAGATCACGTCTGGGTCTTCCCGCAAGGCAGCGCGCAAGGCATTGGCAAAAGAATGGGTTTGAGGCCCGACTTCCCGTTGGTTGATCAAACATTTTTTGGATTCATGCACAAATTCAATGGGGTCTTCAATGGTTAAAATGTGGGCGTAGGCGGTTTCATTGATGTGATTCACCATTGCCGCCAAGGTGGTGGATTTCCCCGAACCGGTTGGACCAGTCACCAGCACCACGCCACGCGGATATTCCGAAATCTGTTTGAAAATTGCGGGCGCAGCCAATTCTTCCAAACTCAACACCTTAGAAGGAATGGTTCTAAACACCGCGCCTGCGCCTCTATTTTGGTTAAAGGCGTTCACCCGAAAACGCGCCAAATTGGGGATTTCAAAGGAAAAGTCGCATTCCAAGGTTTCTTCATAGGTTTTGCGTTGCGAATCGTTCATAATGTCATAAACCATCGCGTGCACGTCTTGGTGTTCCATTGCGGGCAAATTGATGCGCCGAACGTCACCATGCACGCGAATAATGGGAGGTAAACCAGAAGACAAATGCAAGTCCGAGGCGTTATTTTTCACGCCAAAAGCCAATAATTCGGTAATATCCATAAAACCTTTCCTTTGTTTGAAGAAACCCTATGACAGAGAATATTATTGCCGATATTCAATGCCGCCTGCAAATTTTAAACCAAAGAATAGCGGCTTTGCCCCCTTTAAAACAAAATTTTTCTTTGATTGCCGTTTCCAAATTTCAAGCTTTTGAAAAAATTTTTGCTGCTTATCAATTGGGCATTCGCCATTTTGGCGAAAATTATTTACAAGAAGCCCTTTTAAAAATGAAAGAAGCCAATGAAAAAAACTTAAAAGTGACTTGGCATTTCATCGGTCCCATCCAAAGCAACAAAACGCGCGCCATCGCTGAAAACTTTCACTGGGCGCACACCTTGGAGCGCTTCAAAATTGCAGAACGCTTAAACGCGCAGCGCCCGACCACTCTTCCCCCTTTAAACGTTTGCGTGGAAGTGAATATAGGAAAAGAAGAAAAAAAAAGCGGAGTTTTACCGGAAAACGCCCAAGATTTGTGTTTGGCACTTTTAAATTTTCCGCGTTTAAGTTTGCGCGGATTGATGGCCATTCCCCCGGCAACAAAAAATAAAAACGAGCAGCGTTTTTACGCCCAGACCTTGCGCACAATTTTTGAAAAAATTAAAAAAGAACTTCCCCCAAGTGCGCAAAAAGATTTCACGGTTTTATCCATTGGGATGAGCGATGATTTAGAATCTGCGCTTTTAGAAGGCGCAACCCACATTAGAATTGGAAGCGCCTTATTTGGCGAGCGTTTTAAAGCTCCTTTTTCAAAAATTTAAAAGGTTGACCGTGGAAAAAATTCTTTTTATTGGCGCAGGCAATATGGGGGAAGCCTTGATGGCCTCTATTTTTCAAAAATACAGCCTTTTTGCAATTGACCCTAATTTAGAAAGGCGCGCTTTTTTAGAAAAAAATTATTCTATTCCCTCTTTTCCCAATGCAAACTCTTTTCAAAACTGGGAAGAATTGGATATGGTTTTTTTATCTATTAAACCACAACAATTAAAAGAAGCGGTTTCGCATTTAAAAATCAATCTTCAAAAAACAGTTTTTATCAGCATTGTGGCGGGCGCAACGTTGAATAATTTATCCCAAATTTTAAAAAGCAACAAAATCATTCGCGCAATGCCCAATACTCCCGCCTTATTAAAAAGCGCGATGACGGGATTATTTTCTCTTCCCCATTTAAAAAAAGAAGAAAAACAATGGGCGGAAGATATTTTTAATTCCGTGGGTTTTTCTTTTTGGGTGGAAAAAGAAAGCGATATGGATTCGGTCACTGCTTTATCGGGCAGTGGTCCCGCTTATGTTTTTTATTTTTTGGAATGTTTTGAAAAAGCCGCCTTAAAATTGGGATTTTCCAAAGAATTATCCAAACAAATGGCTTTAAAAACCTTAATGGGCGCGGGGGAATTGGCAAAAACCGATGATTTTTTTAATTTACGCCAAAAAGTCACTTCCAAAGGTGGCACCACGGAGGCTGGCATTGCTGTTTTAAAAGAAGAGCATTTTGAAGAGATATTCTTTAAAGCCATCCAAGCTGCAAAAGAAAAAAGTTTTCAATTGTCCCAACTTTAAAAAAGGAAAGAAAAAATGAACGTGCTGATTTTCCTCATTCAAAATGTTTTTTATTTTTTTGCTACTTTATTTTTATTGCGTTTTTTTATGCAAGCCTTTCGCGTTTCTTTTATTCACCCATTGGGTCAGTTTATTTTAAAACTCACGAATTTTTTGGTTGTGCCTTTGCGTAAAATCATTCCTTCTTTTTTGAATTTAGATTGGGCAAGTTTTGTTTCTGCTTTTTTATTTATTTTTTCATTTTTCATTTTAAAAAGCATTTTACAAAACACGGTGGTGTTAAATTGGGGGGCGTTTATTTTTATTTTAATTTTATGGTCGGTGTTTTTATTTTTGCGTTTAATCATTTATATTTTCATCACCAGCATTTTAATGTTTGTGTGTTTTTCGTGGCTTGCCCCAACTCACCCGATGATGCCTCTTCTTTTTCAATTCACGCGCCCAGTTTTAAAACCCATTCAAAAATTAATACCGTTGATTGCCGGCATTGATTTAGCCCCGGTGGTGGCGATTTTGATTTTGGAAGCTTTGTTGCTTTTAATCCCCGCTTGACTTTTTGGAAGCGGTTTATATAATTGCGCACTTTTAAATGCGGGAATAGCTCAGTTGGTAGAGCGCAACCTTGCCAAGGTTGAGGTCGCGAGTTCGAGACTCGTTTCCCGCTCCAGACTTTGGCGTGGTAGCAAAGCGGTTATGCACTGGATTGCAAATCCATGTAGGTCGGTTCGACTCCGGCCCACGCCTTAAAAAACCTTCTTAAAAAGCCTTTTTTCCACGGTCAACCCCTTAAAAATTACAAAATTTCAAAAAAAATCTGCGTTGACCGCGGAGCATTTTTGTAAAATGCCTTTTCCCAATTACTTTTCAAAAAAGCTATGCGCTATCTCTCTACGCGCGGGCAAAGCCCGCAAGCCGGTTTTTGTGAAATTCTTTTAGAAGGTTTAGCGCCCGATGGCGGGCTTTATTTGCCCGTGGAATACCCCAAAATCACCGAGCGGGAATTGGAATCCTTTCGCCAGCTCTCTTACGAAGGCTTGGCGGTTGAAATTTTTAAGCGTTTTATTGACGATATCCCTTTGAGCGACTTAGAAATTTTAGTGCGCAAAACCTATTCCCCCAAAGTGTTCAAACACGCCCGCCAAGCGCGCGATGCGGCTTTAATCACCCCTTTGTTGCATTTGGAAGAGGGCTTATTTTTACAAGAACTCTCCAACGGTCCCACCTTGGCGTTTAAAGATATGGCGATGCAATTTTTGGGGAATTTGTTTGAATATGTGTTGGAAAAAGAAAACAAGGTTTTAAATATTCTGGGGGCAACTTCCGGAGATACCGGATCCTCTGCGGAATACGCGGTGAAGGGCAAGGGCAGAATCAACATTTTTATGCTCTCGCCCCACGGCAAAATGAGCGACTTCCAACGCGCGCAAATGTATTCTTTAACCGAAAAAAACGTCTTTAACCTTGCCATTTCCGGGATGTTTGACGATGCGCAAACCATTGTGAAAACGCTTTTTAATGACGGTGAATTCAAGGCGCGTTACAGCTTGGGGGCGGTCAATTCCATCAATTGGGCAAGATTGTTGGCGCAGATTGTTTATTATTTCGCGGGCTATTTACAAGCCACCGCCTCCAACACCGAAAAAATTTCTTTTGCTGTGCCCACAGGGAATTTTGGGAATATTTGCGCGGGGCACATTGCGCGCCAGATGGGCTTACCGATTGATCGCTTAATTTTAGCCACCAACGAAAACGATGTCTTGGATGAATTTTTTAGAACCGGCATTTACCGCCCCAGAACCTCTGATGAAACCTTCACCACGTCCAGCCCTTCAATGGATATTTCCAAAGCTTCCAATTTTGAGCGCTTTATCTTTGATTTTGTGGGGCAAGACAAAACCGTGGTGCGCCAGCTGTGGAATCAGGTGGAAAAAGGGGAAGCTTTTGATTTGTCCGGCACGGTATTTTGGCAAAATCGCGCGCGCTTTGGCTTTATTTCTGGGGCGTCCACCCACGAAAACCGCTTAGAAAATATCCGTTTGACCTATGAAAAACACCGCGTTTTTATTGATACCCACACGGCGGACGCGCTGAAAATCGCCAAATTACAAAAAACCGCAGAACAAAAAATCATTGTTTTGGAAACCGCCCAAGCTGTGAAGTTTGACAAAACCGTGCGCCAAGCCTTGGGATTTACGCCACCGCGCCCAAGGGATTTTAATTTTATAGAACAAAAACCCCAGCGCGTGGAGCTTTTACCCAATGACGCAGAAGCTGTGAAGACCTTCATCCAAAAAAACGTGCCTATTTAAACGAAAAATCCACGGTCAAAGGAAAATTTTTTTGAAATTTTTTCTCTTTTACCGTGGAAAAGACCAGCGCAATGTGCCAACGGGTAAAAATTTAAAATCACGTTCTATAAAAAAATAATCCCAGCCGTTGCACTTTGCTTTTTTGTATTTTTGCGCCATTTTGTGCAGGCTTAATTCTTCAACCCCATCTTTTAAAAGCCCAGATTCGCACAAAATGCACACGGATTCGCTATTTTTAGTAAAAAATGTCTCGCCCACTCTCAAAAGCCCCGCCTCCAAAAGTGCATTGAGCGAGATTTTGGGCGGCTTAACCTCTAATTCCCCGCGTGAAATGGGGCTAGATTCGCACCTCACTTCGCGGATTCGCATTTCTGCTGCGGCTACGTAAATTTCATCTTTTTCAATGCCAATGAAGTGCCGTCCGAGCCTTTTTGCCGCAGCGCCAGTCGTCCCCGTGCCAAAGAATGGATCAAGCACGAGGTCACCCTCTTTTGATGCACAAAGGATGATTTTTTCTAAGAGTTTTTGGGGCTTTTGCGTGGAGTGAATCTTCTTGCCGTTCGCGTCTTTTAGGCGCTCTTGCCCAATGCAAATGCCAAGATTCCACACGCTTTTTTCCTGCTTGTCGCCATTCAAGTGCTTCATTGTTTTGTAGTTGAAGGTGTATTTTGTGCCCTTTTTTTTGGAGCACCAAATGAGCGTCTCGTGGGCATTGCAAAGGCGGCTACCACGAAAATTTGGCACGGGGTTGGGTTTTGTCCAGACAACATCATTCAAAATCCAAAAGCCCAAATCCTGCATAAGGTAGCCCAAGCGATAGATGTTTTGAAATGAGCCAATCACCCAAATGCTCCCCGAATCTTTTAGGATTCGCCGCGATTCTAAAAGCCACTGCCGCGAGAAATCATCGTAATCGCGCAGGGATTCAAACTTGTCCCACGAATCCTCCACGCCCTCAAACTTCGCCCCCTCCACGCGCAAAAGCTCACCCTTCGTCTGCATAAAATAAGGCGGGTCGGCGAAAATCAAATCCACACTTTTATCGGGCAGGGTTTTTAGGATGGAGAGGCTGTCGCCTTGTAGGATGACGTCTTTTTCCACGGTCCACACCAAAAAATTTTCAAATTCCGCGCATCCATTCTTCGCGCAAGAAGGATGGATGATTTTGCGCAAATTGTATGCTTTTTAATAAATTTTCCTTATCCTGATTTAAAACGCCCTTTAAAGGCAAATAGTTGGAGGCGTGGTCGCTTCTAAAAACGGTGTTTTTCAATTCCAAATCTTGGATGAACAAAAAAAGTTCTTCTAAAAGTTCAAAGGGAGAGAGTTTTTCAAATTCCGGGAAAGCAGGTTTTAATCGGGTGAACCCTTGCGGAAAGCTCAACACCAAAACGGACAAAAATTCCGGTTGCGCCGCATTGATTAAACGCGCGGAGTTTTGGGCGTGAAACTGGCTCAAAACCTTCCCGCCCAAGCCGTTTAAAATCATCACGGAGGAAATAATTTGTGCTTCCTTTAATTTATTTAAAGCGTCCAAAGTGGATTGAAACGTTTCCCCTTTTTTAACCTTCTTTAAAACTTCATCATCCCCTGATTCCGCTCCCAGATACACCATTTTTAAGCCGGCGTTTTGAAGTTCTTTTAAATCCAAAACGGATTTTTTTCTTAAATTGCGCGGCAAACAATACGCCGAAACCCGTTCCACCCACGGCATTGCGCGTTGAATGGCGTTGAGCACCACCAACAATTTGCGAATAGGCAACACCAAGGCATCACCATCTGCCAAAAACACGCGGCGAATGTTTTCCCCGTAAACCTCTGCGGCGTAATGGATATTGCTTAGAATTTCCTCTTCTTTGCGCGCCATAAATGGTTTGCTTTGATACATCGCGCAAAACACACATTGATTCCACGAGCAACCCTCCGTCACGGGCAAAATAAAAGAACGCGCCTCACTGGGCGGCCGCCAAACCGGGTCAACATAACGCACGGGCAACATTTTTCTCCCTTCTTGACAATCATTCTCAATTTAATAGAGAATGAAAAGCGTTCGCATTTGAATAGTCAAAATACTTCAAAAAAATCGGCAGTTTACCGTGGAAAATCAAAGGAAAGCAAAAAAATGAAGGAATGGGAAAGCGCGCCCGCGCTGTTGCTGGTGGGTCACCCCAATGTGGGAAAATCCGTTTTGTTCCACCATTTAACGGGGGCTTACGCCCAAGTTTCCAACTACCCGGGCACCACGGTGGAAATCACGCGCTCGCTTTCTAACTTTGACCCAAACGTGCAACTGATTGATACCCCGGGCATTTTGGCTTTACCTTCCCGCAGTGCGGATGAATTTGCAAGTATGCGTGCGCTTTTAAACGAGCCCGTGCGCGCGTTCATTCAAGTGGGCGATTCTAAAAATTTGCGCCGCACCTTGAATTTCACTTCCGTGTTGGCGGAATTGGGCGTGCCGATGATTTTATCTTTAAATATGCACGATGAAGCGCAGGCGCGCGGCGTGATGATTGATTGCGATTTTTTATCCCAGCATTTAAACATCCCCGTCATTCCCACCATTGCCACCCAAAAAGTGGGCATTCATAAAATCATCGCTGAAATCAAAAAAGCCCCCAAGCCCTTGCCTTTTTTGCATTACGATGAAAACACAGAAAAAATCATCAATGAAGCCACCTTGTTGATTGAAAAAGAAATCAAACACCCCACTTTGGCGTCCCGCGGTTTGGCAATTTTGTTTTTGGGAAAAGACCCGGAAGTGGAAAACTGGCTCAACCAAAAAAATCCCCAACACTATCCCCTGCTTTTAAATTTGCGCGAAAACGCCCAAAAAAATTTAAGCGCCCTTTTTATGCGGGAACGCGCCCAAGCCGCCGATGCCTTGTGTAAAAGCGTCTTAACACGCACTGCGCACACTTCACCGCTATTGAGCCAGCAAATCGCCCACTATTGCGCCCACCCTTTGTGGGGCATTCCCATTTTGTTTTTTGTGCTTTACGCCCTTTATGCCTTTGTGGGCGTTTTTGGGGGCACGGTGTTGGTGGGCTTGTTGGAAGAAGATTTTTTTGAAACTTTTCTTAACCCTTTAATTTATAAAGGAGTGGAAACGCTTTTCACCGAAAACTTGAACCTTCCCTTTTTCACTGTTTTGTTGGTGGGCGATTACGGTTTATGGACAATGGGAATGACCTACGCCTTGGCATTGATTTTGCCCTTGGTTTCCACCTTTTTTATCGCCTTTGGCATTTTGGAAGATTCCGGCTATTTGCCGCGCTTGGCGGTGATCACCAACCGTTTTTTTGCTTTCATCGGTTTAAACGGCAAAGCGGTGTTGCCGATGGTTTTGGGCTTGGGGTGCGTAACAATGGCAACCTTGACCACCCGCATTTTGCCCACACCGCGCGAACGTTTCATCGCCACTTTTTTATTGGCGTTGGGCATTCCCTGCGCCGGACAATTGGGCGTGGTCTTGGGGGTGTTGAGCGCTTATTCTTTTTGGGCGGTTTTCATTTGGGCACTGGCTTTGTTTTTCATTATTTTCATCAGCGGATTTTTGGCAAGTCGCCTCATCCCCGGAAAACACGTGCCTTTAATCACAGAATTGCCCCCAATGCGCCTGCCCGTTTGGGGAAATGTGTTCAAAAAAACCTTTTTAAGGCTGAAATGGTATTTGTTTGAAGTGATTCCGCTTTTTTTGTTGGGGACGTTATTGATGTTTGTTTTGGATAAAACAGGCGTGTTGCCTTCTATTGTTTCTTTGGGCGAGCCCGTGGTTTCGGGGTGGCTTAATTTACCGCCCAAAGCGAGCGAAGCTTTTGTGATGGGCTTTTTGCGGCGCGATTTTGGCGCAACCGGACTTTTTGAAGGCAATGAAAATTTAACCCAAATTCAAGCTATTGTGGGAATGACCACTTTAACGCTTTTTATTCCCTGTTTTGCCACCGTCATTATGATTTTAAAAGAACACGGAATGAAAGCCACCTTCACCATCATTGCGTGGGTGATGCCCTTGGCGTTTTTTCTGGGAGGGATTTTAAATTTAATTTTACGCGCGGTGAGTTTTTAATTTTTCCACGGTCAACGCGAAAGAATTTTTGAAATTTTTAAGCGTTCACCGTGGAAAAGGGGAAGTAAAAACAAGGCATTTTCCCCTTTTTAAACATTCCTCTCAAAACGTCATTCTGAGGGCGAAGCCCGAAGAATCTCCTGCACAAAAAACCGAGATTCTTCGCTTGCTGCGCAAGCTCAGAATGACGGAAAAGTTTTTTGCTCACTCAGAATGACGAAATGGATTTTTGCGTGTAAAAAATGACGGGAAAGTTTTTTGCTCGCTCAAAACGACGAAAGGGGTTTCATCTTGCGCGCGGTGGGTTTTTAATTTTTTCCACTCATCAAAACGAAAAAAAATTTAAAAAAGCAGGAAGTCGCCCGCTCACCCACAAGCCAAATAAAACAAACAAAATGATGAGCAAAATTGCGCCCACCTTTTCCCGCAGACCACCCTCATTTCCTATTGGGTTTTCTATATTCTGCCTTCTGGGGGGCTGCCTGTGCGGAGGGTCATTTTGCTCTTCTGTCGTGGTCTCAATCCTTTGTTTTTTTAATTCTTCTATGTCTTCTCTTTCATCTACTTTCTTTTCAACATAAACCCAATCGCTGTTTTTGCACTTTGGGCACGGGTATTCTTTGAATAACCACACACTGATACCTTTGAAGTTGGTAAGGGTAAATAAAATGATGAAAATAAAAAATGCGTTGATGATGAGGGCAACCTCCTCTCCAACGTCCTCTCCTTGGGCAAAAATAAAAATACCCAAAAAACAAAATACAAAGAGAGCGAAAAGGATCAGACTGGGGAGCGTTGATTTGTGCCCGCAGTTTTTGCATTGGAGGTAACTTCTTGTCCTTGCTCTTGTGTTTCTTATTTCTATTCTTGCCATCGTTTTCCCCTTCAAAAACAAAGCGTTTGCCACGGTAAACCTTTCAAATTTTTGAAAATTTTAAGCGTTCACCGCGGAAAAGGGGAAGTTAAAAATAAGGGCATTTTTCCCTTTTTAAACATCCCTCTCAAAACGTCATTCTGAGCGAAGCGAAGAATCTCCTGCACAAAAAGCCGAGATTCTTCGCTTGCTGCGCAAGCTCAGAATGACGAAAGGTTTTTTTTTGCGTGTAAAAAATAATGGAAAATTTTTTTGCTCGCTCCCGTCATTCTGAAGGCGAAGCCCGAAGAATCTCCTGCACAAAAAACCGAGATTCTTCGCTTGCTGCGCAAGCTCAGAATGACGGAAAGTTTTTTTTTGCGTGTAAAAAATGACGGAAAAATTTTTTGCTCGCTCAGAATGACGATTCCACGGTCAAGCTTTCAAAATTTTTAAAAAAACCTTGGGTTCACCGTGGATTTTTGAAAACTCTTTTTTTAGATTATGATGGCTACTTTTAAAAAAAGGGTTTATTTGTGGTGGCGTTTTTTTTATTCTTTTTATTCTTTTTCCCTTCTCTTTCTTTTGCCGATGAAGCTTTGTGGCTTTCTCCCGCTGTGCAAAGTTTTGCACAAGAGTTAAAAAAAGATTTTCCAGAAGAAGATTTACAACATTATTTTTTAAGCGTGCAAAAAAACCCGCGCGTTTTGCAATTGGTTGAGCCCAAAAAAGCCCCGCGCAATTGGGGAAAATACAAAAAGAATTTTATCAACCCCTTGTTGGTTTCGCGTGGCAGCCGATTTTTAAAAAAACACGCGGCAAGTTTTCAAAAAGCAGAAGAAAAATTCAATGTGCCCAAGGAAATCATCGCCGCCATCATCGGCATTGAAACCCAGTTTGGCAACAATTTAGGCAACTTTTCCGTGTTTGAAGCCTTGGCGAATTTGGCTTTTTGGGATGAAAGGCGCGCCGATTTTTTCAAAAAAGAATTGAAAGAATTTTTATATTTTGCCAAAGAAAATAACCATAACCCATTGAATATTAAAGGTTCTTACGCCGGCGCTTTGGGCATTGCGCAATTTATGCCATCCAGCATTCGGCGTTTTGCGGTGGATTTTGACGAAAGCGGTTCTATTGATTTAATCCAAAGCGAGGCGGACGCCATTGGCAGCGTTGCCTCCTTTTTAAAGGCGCACGGCTGGCAAAATGAAAAAAATATCGCCTTTCCCGTGGATTTGAATGGGCATTCACCGGAAAACTTCATTCAAAAAGGCATAGAGCCTTCTTTTTTGGTCAAAGACTTAAAAAATCAAGGCTTTATCACCCACGCGCCCGATGAAGAAAAGGTTTCTTTTTTAAACTTTGAAAGCGATGAAAAGGTGGAATATTGGCTGGGTTTACATAATTTTGAAGTCATCACCCGTTACAACCGCTCGCGTTTTTATGCGTTGAGCGTGTTTTTGTTGGCAGAAGAATTGAAAAACAGTTAAAAAATGCAAGCGCCTCAACAATTTTGTGAAAGTATCACTTTAAAAAGTAAAAGTTCCTTTTTGTTTTCATTTCATTTTTTAAAAAAAGAACAGCGCCGCGCGTTGATGGCGCTTTATGCTTTTTGTCGGGTGATGGACGATTGCGCGGATGAAGAAAAAAATAAAGAAAAAGCAGAAGAAAAATTAAACGCAATGCGAAAACACATTCAAAATTTCCCGTGTGCAGACGAAAATCAGCCCCTTTTTTATGAACTTTCTTGGGCAAAAGAGCGTTTTCAATTGAAAAAAGATTATTTTTTCGCGCTTTTAGATGGAATGGAACACGATGTGCGGGGCGGATTTTTCCAAGATTTTAAAGAATTGGAAAAATATTGTTTCAACGTGGCTTCTGCGGTGGGGCTGTTAATCATCCCCGTTTTGGGTTACACCCACCCCCAAACCGAGGCTTACGCTTATGATTTGGGCATTGCCTTGCAACTCACCAACATTTTGCGGGATATCAAAGAAGACCGTTTACGCGGGCGAATTTATATTCCCTTGGATTTATTAAAAGAAGCGCCCATTTCACCAGAGGATTTTTTAAAAAATACTTCACCAGAAGTTTTAAATTTTGTTGGTAATCCTTTGATTTTTAAAACAAAACATTTTTATGAATCAGCAGAAAATATTTTTCAATCCCTTCCCCAAAAAGACCAAAAAAATCAGCGTATTGGCTTGATGATGGGCGCAATTTATTACCAAATTTTCCAAAAAATTGAAAAAAATTTCCCCTTGACCGTGGAAAATCGCGTGAAACTCACAAAAACAGAAAAAATCCGCGCCGCTTGGAAGGCTTATTTTTTAAGGAAAATTCAATGAAGCGCGTTGCCATCATTGGCGGCGGCTGGGCAGGCATTGCGGCAGCGGTCTATTTAACCCAAAAAAAATATGCTGTCAGCCTTTTTGAAGCCGGGCGCGCCTTGGGCGGAAGAGCCAAAAGTTTGGTCTCCCTTGAAAACACCACTGCCCCAGTTTGGTCTTCGGATAACGGTCAGCACTTGATTTTGGGCGCGTATAGGGAAAGCTTTCGTTTAATGAAAATTTTGGGCGTTTCCCCCCAAAAACAATTAAAAGAATTGGATTTTCAAATAGAAACGCCGCATTTATTCTTTGAAGGTAAAAAATCGGGCTGGCACGCGTTCTTGCCCTTTTTTTTCAAAAAACACCTGCAAAATTTAAGCTTTTTAAAAAATGCCCAGGGTTTAACCGCCTTAGAAAAAAAAGAAGCCTTGCGTTTTTTGTTTTCTTTAAGAAAAGCGAAAATTTTTGAAAGCAATTTGGAAAGTTGGTTAAACGCTTATTTTCAACCCAACTCTTTGTTTTTAAACGAATTTTTGCTTCCCCTTTCCACCGCTGCTTTGAACACGCCCCCTCAAAATGCCAGTGCTTTGGTTTTTCAATCTGTTTTGCGGGATTCTTTAATCTCCCTTTCCCCCCAAGCTTTGCGATTTTTTATCCCTCAAAACGGTTTATCTTCCCTTCTTCCTCAACCTGCCACAAAATGGCTCACGCAACACGGCGCGCAATTGTTTTTGTCCACCCGCATTTTAAAATTGGAAAAAACCCAAGCGAATACGTGGCTTTTGCATTCCCAAAATGGCGCAATGCACGTTGATTTTGACTTGATTTTACTCTCCACAATGCCCGATGCCGCACGGAATTTATTGGAAAGCGCAGGCATTTCTTTTATTCCCCCTTTGGATTTTGAACCGGTTGCCACCCTTTATGCGCGCTTTGAAAAAGTACATTCTTTAAAAGGCTTGCATTACTTTGATTCGCCCTTTCCGGCTTGGGTGATTCCGCAGGATGAAAAGGGCGTTGCCATTGTTTTGAGCGCCACAGGCGAATGGGAAAGGGAGTGGTCATTTTCCACAGAAAAACTCACCCAACAATTTAAAAACTCTATTGAAAAACGCCAAAATCAAAAATTGGGGGGCGTCTTATTTGAAAAAGCCGTGCAGGTTAAAAAAGCGGCGTTTTCTGTGCGCCCTTTTTTAAACCGCCCCGAGGCGGGCAGAACGCCTTTTCCCGGGCTTTATTTGGCGGGCGACTACACCATCCCGCATTACCCTTCCACCTTGGAATCCGCCGTGTTGAGTGGCAAAATCGCCGCCCAACACATTAAAGAAGATTTCCCACGGTAAAGCCTTTATTTTTTTAAAATTTTTTTGAGGTTTACCGTGGGGAAATGTTGTTCCCAACT
>QLIP01068199.1_pt1 | contig 22268 bp, 14 predicted proteins | sample 1769771 | NCBI WGS metagenome assembly QLIP01 (sample SAMN09428762, study PRJNA476227) | Gut metagenome, whole genome shotgun sequencing project. | isolation source: cecum | host: Rhizomys sinensis | place: China: Jinsha town of Minqing, Fujian Province | collected 2013-09-23 | reverse complement strand
GTTCTCCCGTCCGTACAGGAGCGAAGCGATCCCCTCCCGTCTCCCCGTTCTCCCGCAAAAACCGCAACCTCACCCGCTGGCTAATCGAAAAAGAGGCGAACCCACCGGTGTGAGTTCGCCTCTTTCAATATATCTTAGTTCAAACTTATTTCTTGCAGCAACCTTTCTTTTCAACCTTGGCGGCATCTTTCTTGCAGCATGACTTGGCGGCATCCTTCTTGCAGCAAGCTTTTGCTTCGGCAACCTTGGCGGCATCATTCTTGCAGCAAGCTTTTCCGGCTACCGCGGCACCCTGGTTGTGGGTGCAGGCAGGATTTGCACAATTTTTCTTGCATTCCTTCTCTCCGGTGGCACAGCCGTTCTTAGCTTTGCAACATTCTACCTTACCCTTTTGGGCAGTAACAGTGTTTGAAGTGTTAGACTGCGCCATAGCGCCAAATGTAATCATCGCAGCTGCGATAAGTGCAAATACTTTCTTCATATATCAGAAAATTTGTCGTTATACAATGTTAGTTAACACCTTTTCGATTACAAATATAATATCACAATGTCAATTTGACAAATATTTTTAGTTAAAAGATTCTAATGAAAATATTTGCAAAAGGGTAATATATTACTTATCAGACCCTCCCCAGCGACGCACTATCAGCCAGTCGAGCGAGTAGCGACCCGGTCCTGCTACTATCAGAAGCAGCGAAAGGAGCAGGTAAAGTACCGGCAACTCCATACCACTCCAACCCATGGGGAGCATCACCACAAATCCGGCAACCACCATAGTCACTATAATCGGGATTAATGCCAATCGGAAGATAAAACCGAATATTACGGCAAACGAACATAAAAACTCTGCCAAAATGGCAAGTTGAAGCGACAACGCTCCTCCCAACCCTATCGGATCGGGAAATGTATTAACAAGCGTGGAGTAGGCAAACACCTTCTGAAATCCGTGAACAATCATCAATCCTCCGACTATCAATCGCAATACCAGTAGCACCCAGTCCGAGGCATAGGGGTTGGTTGGTCCTGCAGGAAACACCACCCGTCGTAAAAATCCATTCATAGCAATCTTTATTTAGTTAAAACAAGTTTTGCGGGGTATTCTCGATTCATAGCTAACAACGAATCATCCCATCTTAACATTCAACAACGCACCCTCAACGATGGTTCTCGGCCAACTATCTCCACTCAGCTATCGGCCAATTATCATAACTTTAATTTTGAGAATAACGCGTTCTATTTGATGAAATTTGATTACATTTGCAACTCAATTAATACACTTCTTTCCACATGGCTAACCTAACTCTTACTTCTTCAAGACTTTTCATCTCTGCCTCGGTCGCTGCGACATGCTGCGCCGGCGCCACATCCGCCACCGCTACCTCTCATGCTCCCCACAAACGTGCAGCCGCCACCGAGCGCCCTAACGTAATCCTGATTGTTGCCGACGACCTCGGGTATGGCGACCTCGCCTGCTACGGAGCCCGCAACGTACAGACTCCCAACTCCGACCGGTTGGCCCGCGAAGGTGTCCGCTTTACCAACACACATGCCATTGCCGCCACCAGTACACCCTCCCGCTACTCTATACTTACCGGACAGTATGCGTGGCGCAAACCGGGCACCGACGTCGCCCCCGGCAATGCCGGCATGATTATCCGCCCCGAACAGTACACCATGGCCGACATGTTTCACAACGCTGGCTACGCCACTGCCGCCATCGGCAAATGGCACCTCGGCATCGGCGACAAGACCGGCGAACAGGACTGGAACCGTCCACTCCCTATGCACCTCAAGGATATCGGTTTTGACTACCATTACATTATGGCTGCCACTGCCGACCGTGTACCCTGTGTATATATAGAAAACGGGGCCGTTGCCAACTACGACCCCACAGCTCCTATAGAAGTAAGTTACAAAAAGAATTTCCCCGGCGTACCCACCGGACAGAGCAACCCCGAACTGATGTATAACCTCAAACCGAGCCACGGACACGACATGGCCATCGTCAACGGCATCGGTCGCATCGGGTATATGAAAGGTGGCGGCAAGGCACTGTGGAAAGATGAAAACATCGCCGACTCCATCACCCTGCATGCCGTCGACTTCATTAAACGCAACGCAGCCGAGGGTGACAAACCGTTTTTCATGTACTTCTGCACCAACGACGTGCACGTTCCCCGTTTCCCCCACGACCGCTTCCGCGGCAAAAACCCGATGGGGCTCCGTGGTGATGCCATAGCGCAGTTTGACTGGAGCATCGGTCAGATTCTCGACACTCTCGACTCACTGGGGATTGCCGACAACACTCTAATAATTCTCACCAGCGACAACGGTCCAATACTCGACGACGGGTATGCCGACCAGGCTGCCGAGCTCCTCAACGGTCACCGCCCCACCGGTCCATTCCGCGGCAACAAATACAGCGCCTTTGAAGGTGGCACCATGGTACCGATGATAGTCCGCTGGCCAGGCAAGGTTAAGGGCGGCATGCAGAGCAACGCACTGTTCAGCCAGATCGACTATGTAGCGTCGCTGGGTCAACTCATCAACGCCTCGCACCCCGACGGCGGAGCTCCCGACTCTCGCCCCTATCTCACCACCCTCCTGGGTCGCAAAAAAAACGGTTGTCCATGGGTAGTAGAATTTTCGTCCAACCACACCATGTCCATCCGCACCCCGCACTGGAAATACATCACCCCCAAAGATGGACCTGCCAAGATTCAATGGGGACCCGACGTAGAGACCGGCAACCTACCCGAACCGCAACTCTACGACATGCGTAGCGACCTCGGAGAAACCCGCAACCTCGCCCCCGCCAACCCCAAAACCGTCAACCGCCTCGACTCCCTCCTCAAGCAAATCATGCAGTAATCCCACAGTTTATTTTAGAAACGACATGTTACAGCGCAACATGCCAGACATGATTGCTATACCGCATGTTATCTGCGGATAATTACTTTTTTACCTTTTTCGGTGGCATAGATGCCGGCACCTGGATTTTTAACCTTTATCCCCTGAAGGTTATAGAGAGTCCCCGTTGAAAGGTCAATGGGGCTATCCTCAACTCCCCCCAAACGGTCCACTAACGCAAAGATAACAGCAGGTCGGTCCATCTTGTTGAAAGGGATATTGTAGGTGCCATTATCGTGCATGGGCACTTCATATTCTCTCCATTGAGGATTGCCATTAATTTTATAAGTATCTTTGTCCAGATTATACCCTAATCTGACTACCATCTTTTTAATTTTATCACCCTCTATTGTCTCGTTATTGATTGTGAGAGTTTCTCCGCAAGCCACCTCAATGGGGTCAGCCGTAATCTTTTCACCATTACTTGTGGTGAGACCCGACGTGCCTTCCGGGAGAACGGCCAGCACACTGGGTCGGTCGCTATACAGATGAATCAGAAAATCTACGATATAACCACCATTATCCTTGGTATAGTTTCCGGTAGCATTCTTTTCGCTGCGACCGTCCGGGTTAGCATCGTTCCAATCAATCTTCATTCGGCACCGGTATATTCCCGGTTTGATGTCGGTGGGAAGTGTAAACGGTTGACAAAAGTCAACCGCTACACTTTCCTCTGCAGATTGTCCTGCAGAGTTTATACCGTTCAGGTAGGAATAGCTCACGAGTTCTCCACCGACTGTTCCATCCCCTTTAAGAGTTGTTTCAAACCCTCCGTTCTGATCATAATCCACATACCAATAATTGTGCATCCAGGAACCGGAATATGACAAAGCGGGTTGAAGCTGCTCCCCTGCTTTTGCAGGTACTTCGACTTCCATGGCTTCCTTATACATAAGGGTAGAACCCACAGCTACTGTTGCACCAGTCTGTCCCACAGCGTTCATACTTACAGAATTCAGAATTCGGCTCCCATTGGTGTGACTTTCATTGGCCGAAAATGCAATCGGGTATGCCGATGTTTCCTCCGGCTCCTTTTGGGCGATAGGGATTAATTCAGGCACTGGAGAGTACGAAGTTTCAGAGGTATGCACACCTTCAAAGATGAATACTCCATTTGCGGGAATCATAACATTAATTTCAGTATCAAGTCCGATTGCCTTGTCTACGGGGAGACCATTCAGGTCTGCCTGGTCGTCAAATGATTTTGAGAGTTTGATGGCTTGTGTTTCATAATCCGGAATTTCGAGAGCCTGACGGAGCGTTCCCTTAAAGAGAGTGGGCTTACTATTAGGGTTGCGGAGAGTGAGAACACCCCTCTTTCCGTTCCAGGCACCCCATCCATATACCTCTCCATTGCCGGTAGCTTCGTCACAGGGATTTCCACCAACCCAGTGTATATCCGGCAGGATATCGGCATTCTTCTCATGCCATTTAATCATTTTTGCAATTTCACCCCATAGCTGACCCTCCTTACCGTTACCGTCGGCATAAGCCTTATTCAACAAAGAATAATCGGCATAAAGTTCAACCATTCCTGAACCGCAGGCGAAAGCACATCGCAACTCATTGACAATACTCTGATAGGACATATCTTTGCTGACGTCACCAAATCGTGTAAGGATAAAACCGTGGGTCATCAGCGTGTTGATTGGACATATTGGCGAACGGCTCACGAAATTTTGATAAACAAGTCGGTCGCGATAAGTAATCCAGCGTTCGCGGTCGTTACAGGCCGCCTGCATACCCTTTGCCGCCACTGCGCTCCAGTCGGCCTCCTGACGCCACACAGCATCCGTATACCTGAACCAGAATGGTGAAGCCCATGTACCCACGGTAGTGTTCAGAAAGATGTCGGGCTTGATTTGGCGCACATCATGTTCGAGCTGAATGATACCCTCTGCATTCTCGATACCGGTGTTGCCGCTGTCGGGACCTACGGCCGAGGCTTGAGCCGAGATTCCGTCAAACTTAAAGAAGCGGAAGTCATAGCTGGTGGTCATGTTTGAGCAGGCATCCAGAAACACCTTATAATATTCCGGATTTCCGAGACCCATACCCCCTTTGTCTGCCCAATAGCTTCGGCGATAAGTTCCTGATTGACCATATCCCCCCACCGGTCCGAGCCATGCACCAATACCTGTTTGCATACTTTTTGCAACAGCGTCCACCTCACGGAAACCATTCGGGAAGTTGGGGTTAAAAGTCCAGGTTCCGTAGCTGTCCCAACCGTCATCCCAAACAAGAGCCTGAATGTTTGCGTTGTGTTTATCAAAAAGATTTGTTTTCCACTGTTTTGCTACATCTACACACTGTGCTATAGTCATATTTGTAGTATAGTTGCGGTCATTGTTGCGGTCAATGTTCAACTCATACCAGCTGTTATAAATTGGGAAACTGCGCCATGGCACTGCACGCTCGCGTTCGCTATAAGAGAGGAAAGAACGTCGTGCCTGACCCGGAGCCACCAGACCGACAACCGAACCGACACGCCATACTTTTCCCGGTTTCAGCATAGTTGGGCGTTCCCAAACACCCTTAATTGCAACATCCCCAATTCCGGGAATGGCAGCAATCTCAGCATCGGAGGGGGTTGAGACGCGGGTGTTGAAAGTGATGTTGCCACTGGCAGTGATGGTTTCAGTTTTGGTCTCCACAAAATAGCGAATCATATAGATTCCTGCTTGCGGAATATTGAGAGTATAGCTATTCTTAGAATGAGCACTTCCGGTATACCCGATGTGATAGTCTTGAGCCGCAACTTTCCCGTTGAGATCGACAACATCCACCCCTACGATATTGAGGCGATGAGAGCCGTTGGCATACTTGAAAGTCATGGTATTTGCACCCGCATCTGCAAACTTGACATAACCACCCGTTGCCGTAATCTCGGCCAGCGAGAACCCCAATGCCGTTATAGCCGATGGGATTTCTGACGGAAGCCAATTAAATGAATTTTCATTCCATGAGTTAAGAGTGAAATCAGAATCAACCGATAATTTGCTTACCGCAGAATTGAGACCCATGGGGGTTTCCAGCCCTGCAAAAATCTTGTCAGTCATCAGTATGGAACCGCGGGTATTCCCGACGGTTTTGGGGATACCCACGACATTTGTGTCAATGTTATAGTTCATCGGAGTTATATGGCTCATGGCCACAGCCGATGGACTTGACAGCTCAAGTTCTGTACGTAGGTAGTGAGAACCGTCGCGAAGCACACCCCGCCACACCACAGTGAGACCATCTTTGGTAAAAGTAGCCTCAATGGCATGCCCCGGGATTTTGTCTGAACCCCGAGCAGCCTTGGTGTCGGCAGAGAGAGTCAGCTCCTTGATTCCTGACATTTTCATGTCGCTCGAAGAAAAGGAAGAGCCATTACCGAGAGTGACTGTAAAGAGCTCGGTACCTGGCTTGAGTCCGAGAGCTTCACAACCGTTGAATTTCAGTGTGCCGTCTGCTACCTTGAACTGAGCGGATAGAAGATCGTTTGCAAGCGTATAAATACTCCCGTCGTTGTGAAGTTGAGCATTACCCGCCTGTTTTAGTTGTGGAAAAATAACCGTTTGAGCCGTCGCATAATTTTGGCTAATAAGGGATCCTCCACACGTAGCCATCATCATTGCCATGGCCACGCCCCATGATTTTCTTGTCTTCATGGATGATTGATGTTAGGTGTTAAAATATAAAATATTATTGAAGAAGAGTCTTGCAGGCTTCCAGGGGATTATTGAAAGGGTTTGGAGGAGATAGAGGTGTTATTTCCTCGACCCATCTGCGTTCCCAGTCTGAGATGTCAAAGGGGGTGTTGTTCCGTTTTGATTCAAAATATTTTTTCCAACGGGGTAGATAATAGTCACGGAGCAGTCCGGACCATATTCGGGCTGAATAGTCATCGACCGGTGGCCCCCAGATAGTCACAATTCGGCGTGCGTTACGCTCATACAAATTTTGTGTTTGAGCATCATCGCTGCATTTTCGGGCAAAATCGAGCCATTTTTCAAGTCGTAAATTCGGATGAGAGCAGAGCAACCGGTCTGCGCCAATCATTAAATGTTCAAAACGACTTTCCAGGTTTAAGGCTTTATCAATGTTATTTTCGGAATATGCCGAATCAATCTGAGATGTTAGCCGCTCGAGTTTTCCACCAATAGCCATCACTGTCAATTCGATTGCATCGGCAATATATAAAGGTGATTTTCCGAATTTGTCACTGTCCATGAGGAGGCGTTCCACCCCCTTATAGAAATCATCGTTGATGTTCACCGTGCCTTTGCGGGCGAGTCCGGGTCTTAATTGCCAATTGAAACGGGGATGGTCAGTGAATGTGCCGTATGTTGAATTTCTCAGCCCCTTCCAGACCGCTTCTGTATTCTTGGATACTTTACCGTATCGACACAGAGAATATTTTTCGAGCCATTCGTCAAGGTTGATTCTGGATGAACTCCACCCCGCATCTGTAATAAGTTCATAGATAACTTCATTGTTTTCGATCCCTTCAGGCGCCATTCCATATCCGACAAGGTTTCCACGATTCTCGGATTCGAGAGCTTCATGAACACCATTTGCATAAAAATCGAGAATCCCAGTTGGCGCAGATTTCCCCCCCATGTTTGGGATTACACTGTAGACCCACTGCTTGTTGAACAATCCTTTATAGAATTCCCAGTTAACCTGTTTTTTCCAGAAGCATTTGTTATAGTCCACGGCCATATCGAGAAGCAACATTTTATTATCCGGGACGCAACTAACGAGAGCCTTCAGAGTGTTAAAGTCCCAGATATCCCTTTGGTATCCGAACATCCACCCTTGCATGACCCAGACGGCGTCTTTATTCCCTTCGCGGATTGAGCGATATACCGTTTTTCCGTAGTCAGCGAGGAGAGAGTATCTTTCCTTGCTATTTTTAGGAGGGAAAGGGATTTCCATCTCGTTGAAGCTATCAACAATATAATAGTCACATTTTCCGAATTCTTTTTCCCATTCCTGGATAAACATTTTTCAAATTTTGATAAAAAGAGGTGATTTTGGAGATAGCATCCAATTGTGGAAAGCGCCGTCACACCATGATGTTTCTATGAGTTCAGCGTCCGGGAATATGCGCTTAATTTCTTTTGGAACGAATCCGGCAAAACCAGGACATATTGGTTTCATTCCCAGACTGCGCATACGGTCAAGGATTTTGTGTTGAAGATTTATTTGCCGAAGATGCCAGTCGTTTTGAATGGGGCCATCAATTCCGCTGATGTTTCCCATTCTCATCCAGGGGAGGTGGGCGGGGCCCACAAAATAATTGTCAATTTCCGAGTCGGTCAACCCCAGCTTTTGCCACACCCTTTTAGAAATTGCCTCATTTGCCACCAGGGCCAAAGGGGTGTCAACTCCATGAAGAGCCATCCAGTCAATCTCTTTTTCCCAACGGTTCCAGTCCCAATAAGGGGTGGAGTATCCATAGGTGACTACATTCATATAATAATAGTGCTTGAACGGAGCAATCTTTTTAAGGGTTTCAAAATTTCCTGAGACAGGTGGAAGTTCAAATCTGTTTCCACTCCAGGAGGAGATACCGAGGTTGTTGTTTTTGACAAAATCGTAGAAACCTCGGCAGGCTGCAACACCACTACTCCCCTTGATGTATAGACTTCCGTTTTGACTCGAAACAGCATACTGATTGCGTCCATCCACTTTAGGAAGGGATAAGTCGAGGGTTATTTTCAGATTTTCGTTTTTTACAAATCTGTGGATAACATTGAGCGTCTCAGCCCTGTTGTTATTGCTCCAAGCGTTGAAACAGACAGAGAGCAATAAGAGACAAAGACTTCGAATGATTATACTTTTCATGTTTTTTCGAGCTTGGCAGAAGGTTAATTGCAGATGAGATATTGTAGGAGTTTTAACAGCTTCAATGGTTAGAATTTGTGAGCACCAGTTTTTCAATGCCTACAAAATTACAAATTTTACAGCTAAAATTATGTTAATTTTAATTAAAACTACGATATTCGACCCTTATTTGGTTAATATATATATATATATATGAAATATTATTAAATTTGCGCTAAGATAAGGAATTCTCATTAAGAAGTGGTTAAAACACCATTTTTGGGGGGAAGACTTTATTAAACAACCTAAATATTCGTATAACTAACTAACACAAATCATGAACAAAAAACTCGTGCTTTCCTTCATGTGTCTGTCAGCAATGGCAGGCGTTGCCCAGGCTGCAATCGTGAAAGGTACGGTTATTGAGGCTGCAACAGGTAGCCCAATAGTCGGTGCAACGGTGCGATGCAAGGACAACGTTAAGCTTTGTGCGGTAACAGACGTAGATGGTCAGTTTAAACTGGATGTTCCAGAAAAATGCAAATCGCTGGTAGTTACCCATATCGGTATGGCCTCTCAAGAGGTAGGTGTCGGTCCGGATGTTACAATCAAATTAACTCCGTCTGCCGAGAATCTTGACGAAGTGCTTGTTGTGGGTTACACCACTACCACCAAGCGAGACCTGATTTCGTCCGTATCATCAGTAAAATCCGATCAGATTTCAAATCTGCCGGTTGTCAATATTATGCAGGGTCTTGCCGGTCGTTCACCCGGTTTGCTCGTGCAGGCAAGCGGTGGTGGTATTAATGCCCGTCCCAATGTCAGCATTCGTGGTGGTGGCGCTCCCCTTTACGTAATCGACGGAGTAATCCGTTCGGCCGACGACTTCGCCAACCTTGCTCCCGACGATATCAAAAATATATCTATTCTTAAGGATGCGTCAGCAACTGCCATTTACGGTTCGCGTGCAGCAAACGGTATTATGCAGGTAACTACCAAGGCTGGCTCCAAGGGTAAGGCAACAATTGAGTACGACTTTAATCAGTCGTGGGCACAGCCAAATATCTGGCCCGAAAAGATGGCATCGTGGGACCGTGCATACTGGTCAAACATGGCATACAAGGCCGACGGTCTGGAACCCGTTTATTCAGATGAAGCCATCAAAACAATGAAAGACGGCTCTGACCCTCAGCACTACAGCAACACCGACTGGCGTCACCTCGTGCTTCGCGATTGGGCTCCGACACAGAAACATTCAGTAAGAGTGACAGGTGGAAACGAGTTGAACCGCTTCTATATCTCTTATGCCAACACCGACCAGCAGTCGCTGTATAAGAACAACAACCACTGGATGAAGCGTAACAATTTCCGCATCACAGACAATGTATTTATCCAGGAGATTGGACTTCATGTAAACGCTGCACTTGATGGTTACCTGCAGGAGGAGACACACCCCTACACTTCAACCGCTTCGGGGTATTACCATGTGTTCTCACACATCAACGACAAGAGTCCTTTGAGACCTGGTGTTAACTCATTTGGTTTGCCAATGTCAATGGAAGACAACCCCGTTTCGGAAACTGCTACCGATGCTGGTTACAAGCGCAACAATTACGCTGTAGCAAACGGTAAGGCCGATCTTATCTGGGATTGCCTCTGGGTTGAAGGTCTTCGTCTCCGCTATTCGGGCAACTATCGCTATTACTCAAACACACAGAAGGAATGGCGCAAGGATGCTGCCAAGTACAACTGGGACTCAAAAGACCCGATGTACGACAACAAGCCTGAACTCTATCACGGAGCATCTTCCGGTTATGGCTATACAAACCAGGCGTTTGTTGACTATAGCGGCAAATTTGGCGACCACTCGGTTTCAGCTCTTGCAGGTTTTGAAAACTACTATGAGTGGGGTCAGAACTATTGGGCAAAACGAGTTAAGTATGATTTCGATATCGACCAGATTGGTGTAGGTCCGGTAGCGGATATGACCAATGGCGGTTCGGAAGGTGAGCTTGGCCGTGCAGCATGGATCGGACAGCTTAAGTATAACTATGCCGGACGTTATCTTGTAGAGGGTAGCATCCGTCGCGATGGTTCCGACCGATTTGCACCCGGCAAGCGTTGGGGTAACTTCTATAGCGGTTCACTCGGCTGGGTGGTTACCGACGAAGCCTTTATGCGCTCACTGGTTGAAGACAACATTCTTAACAACCTCAAGGTTCGTGCTTCGTATGGTGAGACAGGTCTTGACTCATCTGCCGGACGCTTCCAGTATCTTACTTCCTATGGTTTGAACACCACAGGTTATGTAGCAGGTGGCAAGTATGTTCCCACCTTCTCGGAGGGTTCACTTCCTTCACCCGACTTGACATGGTACACCACTCGTCAGACTGATATCGGTGTTGACTTCTCATCAATGAATCAGCGTCTTTACGGTTCATTCGACTATTTCTATTATTCAACCAAGGGTTATCTCGTTAACCCGACTGGACAGAGCTATTTGAACCAGGTAATCGGTATCGGTATGCCCCGCGTGAAGTCAGACAGTGAGTCACGCCGCGAGGGTATCGAAATTCAGCTCGGTTGGAGAGACCAGATTGGCAACTTCACTTATGATGTTTCAGGAAACTTTACTTGGTACCAGTCATTGTGGGCACGTATTGCAGACGAAGCAGAAAGTAACTACATGAACCCCTATCGTCGCAGCGAAGGTCGTATGCAGAACTACTACGGACTTCTCTACAACAGCTTAGGTTACTACCAGTCAGCACAGCAGATTTATGAGAGTGTTGGTGTCCCCGCAAACTTCAATACCGGTAACATGACTGCCGGCGACCTTCAGTATGAAGACGTGAACGGCGACGGTAAGATTGACGGCGAAGATGCACGTTATCTTGGAAATTCAGGCTCTCCCCACGGTCAGTTTGGTTTCAATGTAAACCTCGGTTACAAAGGGTTCTATTTCAGCGGTCTTCTCCAGGGAAGCACCAAATATGACGTTTCCATCCCCGGTTCTATCGGTATGCAGACTGGTCAGGCTGGTACACTCCCCGTGATGTATGATCACCAGACCAACTACTGGACACCCAGCAACCGCGATGCACAATATCCGCGCTTGATGAGCAACACCGGCTTGAATGGTAACAACAACTACCTTAGCAGTAACTTCTGGTTGGTAAATGGTCAGTACCTCCGTCTCAAGGATCTTCAGATTGGCTATGACTTCAAATACAGCCTTCTTAAGAAAGCGAAATGGATTTCAAAAGCTCGTGTAGGTATCTCAGGACAGAACTTGCTCACAGCTTCCGCTCTCAAGAAGTATGGTATCGATCCCGAGACTGCTTCAGGCGAGAACTATGGTTATCCGCTTGAGCGCGTATGGGCAATTACTCTAAACTTAGGCTTCTAATAATCAGGCTTAATAATTAAAGGTTTTAAAACTCATGAAACTTAAATATTTTTCATTAGCATTGTTTGGATTCGGCTTGTTGAGTCTCACATCCTGCCAGGATACTCTCGACACGCATCCAACCGAGACATTTGATGATGCCCAGGTTTGGGGCAGCCGCGCAACGGCAAACGCTTTCGTATATGGCACCTATGATGCAGTAATTGCAAATCTTGGTATGGCCGGAAGTGGTTCTTGCGTGGGATGGGAAGCTCGCACACCCAATGGCGTGCGTTGTTCTCAGGTAGGTGAAGGTATTGACGGCATTGCCACAGAAACCGGATTGAGTAACTCATCTGATTTTGGTATCAGTCGTTTTAGTATGCTTCGTCGATGCAACCTTATCATTAAGAAAGCATCGGAAAGCACCGTAATGACAGAACCCGAACGCAAAGAGATCATTGCACAGGGTCGCTTCCTCCGCGGTCTTATTTTCTTTGATCAGACCAAGAAGATGGGTCGCTTTGTTCCCCTTCGTGAACTTTTGAATGAGTCTGACTCTCTCAAGGCTAAGGTTCCCATGACTAAGAATGTTGCTGAGAGCTACAAAATCGTGATTGAAGACCTTGAGGCTGCCGCTCCCGACATGCCGGTAACAGCACCCGCAGGTATTGCCACCAAGTATGCCGCCGAGGTAATCCTCAGTCGTGCTTGCCTTCAGGCATATGCCTACACAAAAGATGCTTCCTATCTGGACAAGGCAATCAAGTATGCTACCGACGTAACAACCAACGGTCCGGCTCTTTCGTCAAACTACAACGGTATGTTTAACGAAACCAATGATGTGGACTCTGAAATTCTGTGGGGTTACTATCGTTTGCCCATCAACACCACAATCGGTAGCTACGATGAGCTGATTCGTACATATCCCAACATTTCAGCCGGCGACCAGAACACCTCATTGTGCCCCGAGCCTTTGAAGTTTGCTTCAGGCGCTCCGACTTTTGAGGCATGGGCAATCTACTTCCCGACTCAGGATTTGGTTGACCAGTATCTTGCAATCGACAAGGCTACCGGCAAAGCAATGAACTGGTGGGAAACTTCACAGTATAAGGAAGCCGTAACAGAGCATGATCCTGCCACACTCACAACTCCCGGTCAGGTTGATGCTTACAAGCGCACAAATGGCGAGGACCGTCGCATCCCGACTGCTCAGGACTTCCTGCAGTTGAACTCAGCACACCCTGCTACACTCCGTTATGCTACTTTGAAAGAAGGGGTAACCGGCAAGGATATTACCGACATTATCTATGGCGACCGCGATGCCCGTCTTGACGGCTGTATCGTACGCGACAAGTCTACTTGGGTAGGCGAAAAAGTTGGTCTTAATCTTGGTGGTAACATCTCAATGGGTATCCGCGACAAAGAGGATGGCGGTTGGTACAACACCACTACCGGCTACTACTGGAGAAAGAACAACATCAATAATCCTGAACCACGTGCATATTTCAGCTGTAGCGTAGCTCTTCATTATGACATTGCACGCGTTGGAGAGGCCTACATGAATTTGGCAGAAGCATACCTGTGCAAAGGTGATGTTGCAAAGGCGGTTCAGGCATTGAATGCAACACGCGTAAAGCATGGTAAACTCCCTGCATCCACAGCCACAACAGCTGCCGAGGCATGGACCGACTATATGCGTGAGCGCCGCGTGGAGATGTGCAACGAGTCGGGTGATATTTATTTCAGCTACCTCCGTTGGGGTAAGTATGGCGGTAATGCCAACTATGGCCGCGAAGCTGGCGACATCATCTATGACCTTGACCGTCCCGTATATAAGATTGAGATAAATCGTAATCGCACTGCATTCGTAATCAACCAGTTGACTCTTATGAATTCAGCAAGCCGCAAGTTCACAACCCGTCGTTATCTGTTCCCGATTCCGATAGGGTTCCTCAACACTCGCGAGGCTTATGGTCTTGACCACGATCAGAACCCTGAATGGTAATCAAGAAGTTGTTTTAAACTTAATTAGAAGAACATAAAGATGAAAAAATACATTTTTTTCTTTGTTGCATTCGTTGCAAGTCTCCTCTCGATGACAAGCTGTATCTCGAATGGTATTGACGACCGCGAACTTTTTGACGGTGCAGATATCACAGGGCTTAACGGCATCTATTATCGATGGATTGATAGCAGCGTCACCAATGCCGGTAGTGGAGAACCTGCAGTAAAACAGATTACTCTTCAAAGAGGTATCACCATCGATGCTGAGAATCTGACAGTATCCCTGCGATGCAAGGCTCCCTCAAATTTCCCTGCTTCACAGGCTGGTAAACTTTCCACTTCAAACCTTGTTGTGGTTCTGAATATCTCGACCGCATCAATCATCCGCCCTATCGACGGCTCTGCTAAACTTGGTGTTCCTGCCGACTGGAGCAAGCCCAATAAATATTTGGTGCGTGCAGCCAACGGAACTGAGAAGATCTGGACTGTAACTATGGAGTTGCTGAATTAAAAAATAGTTAATTATTGTGAAATTAGGTGGGTATGTCGCTATCGGCGGCGTATCCACCTATTCTTTTAAGCACAACCCGAACAATTTGGGTTGGGTGGTTAATCTATTATGCGGGAGGGGATGTTATACTACCATGAGTAAACTATAAGCGGCTCTCAAATTTTGAGGACTACTTAATCCATGTTCCGCATACGTTATGTTCGACCTTACGCAATTCACCCCCTGGACCCTCTTTACCGACCTCGGTATAATATCAATCCTGCTGCTTACCGGTAAAATTATCCGTGTTAAAGTCCGACTTATCCAAAAGTTGTTCATACCCCCAAGCCTTATCGCCGGTCTCCTGGGACTTGCACTCGGACCCAACGGTCTGGGATGGTTGCCGCTGTCCGAAAGTCTGGGAACCTACTCGGCAGTGCTGATCGCTCTGGTATTTGGCGCCCTGCCGCTGTCGTCGCCGTCGGTACCGTTCAAGGAACTTCGCGACCGCGTCGGACCGATGTGGGCATACGCCCAACTCGGCATGCTGTTGCAATGGGGTCTGATAGGGTTGTTCGGACTGTTTGTTCTCAAACTGATATGGCCTGAACTCAACGATGCTTTCGGAATTATGCTCCCTACCGGTTACTACGGGGGACATGGAACAGCTGCAGCCATCGGCTCGGCTTTCGAAGGGCTTGGATGGGACGAGGCTCGCAGCCTGGGGATGACCACCGCCACCGTCGGTATTATATGCGCCATCTTCGGCGGATTAATAATGATAAAGTGGGGAGCAAAGCACAAGCACACCTCATTCATAGCCGATTTTAAGGACCTCCCCGAGGAACTGCGTAGCGGACTGCTCCCCGAAGAGAAACGCGACTCGGTGGGTGACTCTACCACCTCCTCAATCTCGATAGACACCTTCACCTTCCACTTTGCGCTGATTGCACTTGTAGCATTTCTCGGCTACCTGTTCAGCCAGGGTATCAAGCAGGCCTACCCCATGTTGGAACTCCCCGTATTCAGTTGCGCATTCATATTCGGTCTGCTGCTCAAGACCCTCTTCAACCGCACCCGGGTGACACGCTACATCGACGCCGGCACAGTACAGCGGTTCAGCAGCTTCTTTACCGACCTATTGGTAGCCTTCGGGGTAGCATCCATCAAACTTGGAGTGGTAGTAAAATATGCAGCCCCACTGATTGTGCTAATCATAGCCGGTTCACTCATTGTGTGGGGGGTAACATTTTTCCTGGGGCGGAGAATGTCGAAAAACTACTGGTTTGAGCGCACCATCTTTGCCTGGGGATGGTGGACAGGAACCATGGCCATGGGGATTGCACTATTGCGTATTGTGGACCCCAAACTGTCGAGCAAGGCAATGGACGACTATGCACTGGCCTACCTCCCGATAGCTCCGGTCGAAATTCTGCTCATCACCTTCGTGCCGATACTATTTGCCAACGGACTCGGCGCATGGCTCATGGCAGCCTGCCTCCTCCTCTCCCTCCTCATCATCGTCCTCGCCAAGCGCCTCGGCTGGTGGCACACCCCCCACCGCAACACCCCCACCCAATAACCCCGCAGCTAACCGACCGCGAACCGACCGCGAACCGGCGTCCGCTCGGACCCGGGGTTGCTCGCAACCCCGGCACCCTCCCCCAGAAAAAAGTGAGCTGGGCCGCCACGGCAAATCGGCAGCGAACCGTCCGCGAACCGACCGCGAATCGGCGTCCGCTCGGACCCGGGGTTGCTCGCAACCCCGGCACCATCCCCCCGAAAACACGGCGAATCGGCCACCACCCTCTCCCACTGAATTGGAGGTTTGCAAAAAAAATTGTATCTTCGCAACAATATTTTTTTCGAAAGCCATCTCTTCGAATCCAAAATCATGGCGCAACTCGCTACCCTCAAATTCAACGCATTAACTTATGGGGAAAGAAATTCAATTCATACTATATAATCTCCCGGAAGGGCACGGCACCGTGCAGGCCTATGTAGAAAACGAAACCATCTGGCTTACACAGAAAGCGATGGCTGAACTGTTTGGAGTATCTGTACCCGCAATTAATCAGCACATTAAAAATATTTATGACACTGAGGAACTAACAGCAGAGGCAACTATTAAGAAAAACTTAATAGTTCAACAGGAGGGAAACAGACAAGTAAAACGGGAACAAACGTTCTACTCTCTCGATGTTATAATCAGCGTCGGTTATCGCGTTAACAGTCTTCGGGCCACACATTTTCGTCAATGGGCTACAAAAATCCTTAACGAATATATTCGCAAAGGATTTGCCATGGACGATGACCGACTCAAGCAGGGTACTTCGGCGTTTGGCGTTGACTATTTCCGTGAACTCGTTGAGCGCGTTCGCTCTATCCGCGCCAGCGAACGTCGGATATGGCAACAGATCACCGACATCTACGCTGAATGCTCTATCGATTACGATAAAACAGCACCCACCACCAAGGAATTTTATGCCATGATTCAAAACCGCTTTCATTATGCCATCACCGGACAGACAGCGGCTGAAATCATCTACGCACAAGCCGACCATACCAAACCCAACATGGGACTGACCACATGGAAATATGCTCCCGAAGGTCGCATTCTGAAGTCAGATGTGATTATCGCAAAGAACTATCTCCCTGAGAAAGACATCAAGCGACTTGAGCGTGCTGTAACATCTTATTTCGACTACATCGAAAATCAGCTTGAAATGCACAATGCTTTCACTATGAATGAATTTGCCAATAGTGTTACTCGTTTCTTAGAGTTTAATAACTATAAGATTCTACCCAACCGAGGAAGTATTTCGGCAAAAGCAGCTCATCAAAAAGCATCGGATGAATACGATATTTTCAATCGCACCCAACGCATTGATTCCGACTTCGACGCCGAAACCCGCAAAATGTTAGGAAAATAGTAAGAGATTCTCTTCGGCTCATTGCCCGCATGCACAGCCACCCTCCCCCAGAAAAGGGAGCTGGACCACCACGGCGAATCGGCAGCGAATCGACCGCGAACCGGCGTCCGCTCTCACATAAGACTACGGGCAATGGCACCCACCATACTCCCCGCACCTATTATAGCTATCTTCATCAGTCGAGAGGTGTCAGTTTGCCGGTTACCGAATCAATGATAAATCCGCGAACATTAACGTCGCGCGGCACCAGCGGATGGTTGCGCACCAGGTCCACAGTCTCGAGTACCGCCGACTCTGTATCGTCAAACCCGTGCAACCAACTGTCGAGGTCAATGCCGCAATGGCGCATAAGATTGATATGCTCATCGTCGATGCCACGCTCCTTCATGTGGTGAAGCATGGTCTGCGCATTCATCCCCTGCACACCGCACTCGGTATGTCCGATTACCATTACCTCGTTCACCCCCAACTCATAGATAGCCACCAACAGAGAACGCACCGTAGAGTCAAACGGATTGGTGATGGTCCCCCCGGCATTCTTAATAATCTTGATATCCCCAATCTTGATACCCAGCGCAGCAGGGAGGAGATGGATAAGGCGGGTATCCATGCAGGTAACTATGGCAAGTCGCTTGTCGGGATACTTGTCGGTTGCAAACTCCTCATAACCCTTTGCGGCTACAAACTCATCGTTATATTTCAGAATTTCGTCAATCATAGCAGTAATTATTTTTATTGTATAGTTTTAGTGGATGAAATCCGCACTCGCGCCGATGGAAACAGCTTCCACCCCTGCACATAATCCCCTCCGCACGGGTCGACAGGATAGAATCCGAGTGCACTCAACACATACCATGCCGACATCTGTCCGCAGTCATCATTGCCGCAGAGCCCGGCAGGCGTGTTGCTGTATAGGGTAGTCATTATCTGCCGCAGATACTTCTCCCCCTTTTCGGGATGGTCGGTATAACGGTATAGATATGCCACATGGTGCGACGGCTCGTTACCATGCACATACTCCCCTATCATCCCGGTGCTGAATATCGGGAGCGAATCCCCAGCCGGCTTTGCTTCAAAAAACTGGTCGAGCTTCTCTTCAAACCTCTTTTTCCCACCCAACAGTTCGACAAGAGCGGGTATGTCATGCTGCACCGACCACAGATAATGCCAGGCATTGCTCTCGCAGATATCGCGGGTGTAGGCAGCAGGGTCAAAGTTCTCGATAAACGTACCGTCGCTGCGGCGCGGCTGCATGAATCCGGTGGCAGGGTTAAAAACATTCCTGAAGTTCTGTGCCCGTTGGCTGAACTCACGGTATATTGAATCGCGACCCAGATGGCGGGCCAGTCGGGCAATGCAGGCATCATCAAAGGCATACTCCAGTGTCTTGGACAGCGACCATGACGTGTCCACATCGCAGGGAACATACCCAAATCGACGATACTCCCCAAGCGAGCGGTACGAATCCATCCTTGCCGTACGCACGCACTGTTCCAGAGCCTCCTCGGCATCCACACCGGGCAAACCCTTGAGTACAGCGTCCACCACAATCGGCACCGAGTGATACCCTATCATCATATCGGTTTCCGCTCCCCACATGTTCCACACTGGCATACGCCCGTTCTGCTTCGAAAAGTCAATTAGCGACTGGGCCATATCGCCGGCAGCCGCCGGTTCGATAATGGTATAGAGAGGGTGCGCAGCGCGGTACGTGTCCCATGTCGAGAAAGTGGAATAATGCTTGCGACCCGCAGGACACTGATGAATCTTCCCATCCGGACCGCGATACCGCCCGTCGACATCGCTATACACCACCGGAGCGAGCAGACTATGGTAAAGTGCAGTATAGAACACTGCGCGTTCATCATCGTTTTTTGTGTCTATCTCAATCTTTCCCAACATTTTGTTCCACACCGCCGTGGACTGTGCAAGATATTTATCGAAGTCCGAGTGGGGAGCCTCCGCCGTAAGATTGCGGTGAGCCCCGTCGGCATCGGTGCCGGAAATGGCGGTCGCCACCACCAGCCGTTCCCCTGGCCGAGTCGAAAAAATGAATGTTGCCACCCCTTGAGTTGCGCTGTCCATCTCGACACGGGCAAACGGTTTTGAGAACCTTGTCTCAAACCACACCTTCTGATTTCGCGCCCATCCGTCGCTAAACCGATAGCCGCGCACAGTCACCGAGTCCACCACCTCAATCTTTACTTGCTGAGTGGCATCCCAGTTCATTGCCTTGGCAAGATTCAGAATCACCTTACCCTCGCTCCCCGGCCAGGTATACCGCTGTATGCCGCAATGTTCCGTAGCCGTCAACTCCACGTCGATATTATAGTCTGCGAGTGTCACCCTGTAGTAACCGGCATAGGCACGCTCCGAACTGTGCGAAAAGCGGGAATGCACCCCTAACGCACCACGGCTTTTGCGCACCGGCTCCACCACAGGCATAAACGAAATGTCATACAGGTCGCCGGCACCGGTCCCGCTGAGATGCGTATGACTGAACCCGGCGATTGTGCTGTCGGGATAGAAATAACCGGCTATGCGGTCCCAACCCGACAGTCCGTTGTCGGGGCTGAGCTGCACCAGCCCGTGCGGTGCCTGCGCTCCGGGGTATGTATTCCCCGTAAAGTCGGTTCCGATAAATGGGTTTACTACATGTGCAAGCTGGCGGGTGCGGTTAACTCGTCGCGCCGCGCTATCAAGGGGGAGCATCATTACAACCCCTGCCAACAGCACTATAAGTGGAATTCGTTTCATGGGTAAACATCTTTATACTTACAAAATTAAGTAAAAATTGGATAACAGCATTAAATTTTTGTTATATTTGCATATACATAACCATCTAATGACAACAAATATGAATCAACTTACGATATCTCTGCTTGGCGCCGCCGTCGGTAGCGCAACCATTGCCTCGGCCGCACCGGCAAAGCGCCCCAACATCCTGCTGTTTATGGTCGACGACATGGGGTGGCAGGACACCTCCCTCCCTTTCGGTCCCGACACTACCCGTTACAACCGGATGTTTCACACCCCCAACATGGAGCGGTTGGCAGCCTCAGGGATGAAGTTTACACAGGCCTACGCCTGCCCCATCAGTTCACCGTCGCGCTGTTCACTTATCACTGGCGTCAACGCTGCGCGTCACCGCGTCACCAACTGGACTCTGCACCGCGACCGCACCAACGACGAGGGTGCTGCCCTCGACACCATGGCACCCCCGTCATGGAACTTCAACGGTATTCAGCGTGTCTCCGGTATCCCCAACAGCTATGCCGGTCCGTCGTTTGTGCAGGAACTCAAAGATAACGGCTACCATACCATACACATCGGCAAGGCACACTTCGGGGCACTCGACACTCCTGGTGAGGACCCTCACCACTGGGGGTTTGAGGTAAATGTGGCAGGCTCGGCAGCCGGTGGACTCGCCACATACCTCAGCGAACGCAATTACGGTCACGACGCCAACGGTCGACCGGTATCCCCCTTTGCCGTCCCCGACCTGCGCGACTACTGGGGCTCAGGCACCTTTGCCACCGAGGCATTGACTCAAGAGGCTATCAAGCGTCTCGACCAGGCTAAGAAGTATGGTCAACCCTGGTTTATGTATATGGCGCACTATGCTGTGCATGTACCCATAGACCGCGACCCTCGCTTCTACCAGAAATATATCGATGCCGGTCTCAAACCCAAGGATGCCGCCTACGCCTCGCTGGTGGAGGGTATGGACAAAAGTCTTGGCGACCTGCTCGACTGGGTGGAACGCTCGGGTGAAGCCGACAACACCATCGTAATTTTTATGAGCGACAACGGTGGACTTGCTGCCGCCCCCAACTGGCGCGACGGCACCATCCATACCCAGAACGCCCCTCTGCGCTCGGGAAAAGGGTCATTGCTCGAAGGGGGTATCCGCGAACCGATGATAGTACGTTGGCCCGGGCATACCCCGTCTGGTTCGGTGCAAACTCGCTATGTGATGATTGAAGATTTCTACCCGTCGATTCTCGAAATGGCTGGTATCAAAAATTCCGACCACTACGGCCATAAAATAGATGGCAAGAGCTTTGTGCCGCTGATTAACGGCACCGGCGACCCATCGAAAAACCGTGAAATCGTATGGAACTTCCCCAACGTCTGGGGGTTGTCGGGACCGGGAATCGACCTAAGTTGTGCGCTGCGCTATAACAACTGGAAACTGATTTACAACTACGCCACCGAGCAGAGCGAACTCTACGACATCGACGCCGACCTCACCGAGAGCCACAACCTCGCCGCCGAGCGTCCCGACATCCTCCGCATGATGCAGCGCCGCCTAGGTCGCGCCCTCCGCGCCATGGACGCCCAGCGCCCCACCCACCGCACCGACGGCCGCCTCTCCCCCTGGCCCGACCGCCCCTAACTCACCCCCAACCCAACCGCCCTAACCCGACCCGAAAAAAACAGCTGGATAGCGGCGGTGGCAGAAGCGGCCGCTCGGACCCGCGGTTGCTGGCAACCGCGGACACCACTCCAACCAAAAGTAAGGATAATTTTCGGGGTTTATGGCTGGGGTTGCGAGCAACCCCAGGTCCGAGCGGACGCCCACACACCGCCGCAAAATCACCGGGGGAAACTAATCACTATCAAAAAAAACCGTGACGGACAAGCCGCCACGGTTTACTCTTTGTACAAGATTTAATGTTTATCACTAGTGTCCACTAAAAATTTTGGGCACTAGAAAAGATTA
>QLIP01019238.1_pt1 | contig 22341 bp, 20 predicted proteins | sample 1769771 | NCBI WGS metagenome assembly QLIP01 (sample SAMN09428762, study PRJNA476227) | Gut metagenome, whole genome shotgun sequencing project. | isolation source: cecum | host: Rhizomys sinensis | place: China: Jinsha town of Minqing, Fujian Province | collected 2013-09-23 | reverse complement strand
GGTGGCTTTGTCATGGACGACATGCTTCCAAGCATGTCATTCTGGTATACCAGCACCCTTCTAAGCCCTTTTGGTGATTTGGTTAGACGCTGACCTGGCCGCGGATAGCGGCATGCGGGTTATAGTCTTCGAGGGTGAAGTCTTCGTAGCGGAATGCGAAGATGTCGGTAACTTCCGGGTTGAGCCGCATTCGCGGCAATGCCCGCGGCTCGCGACCTAACTGTGTCTCCACCTGCTCCAAGTGGTTGGTATAGATATGCGCATCGCCCAACGTATGTATAAACTCGCCCGGCTCCAAGCCGCACACCTGCGCCATCATCATACAAAGCAGTGCATAGCTGGCAATATTAAACGGTACACCGAGGAAGCAATCGGCGCTACGCTGATAGAGCTGCAGAGACAGCTTCCCCTCGCTAACATAGAACTGAAAAAAGGCATGACAAGGCGGCAGATTCATACGTTTAAGATCGGCAACATTCCAGGCCGACACTATGATGCGGCGCGAATCGGGATTATGCTTAATGGTCTCGACAGCTTCTGAGATCTGGTCGATAAAGCCACCATCGTAGTCGGGCCACGACCTCCACTGGTAGCCATAGATATGCCCCAGCTCACCGTCGGGATCCGCCCACTCATTCCAGATACGCACCCCGTTCTCTTGCAGATAGCGCACATTGGTATCACCCTTCAAGAACCAAAGCAGTTCGTGGATGATGCTCTTAAGATGAAGTTTTTTAGTTGTGACCATCGGGAAGCCCTCGCTGAGATCGAAGCGCATCTGATAACCGAATGTTGAGATTGTGCCGGTGCCGGTGCGATCCTCCTTGCGGTGTCCGTTCTCACGGATGTGACGCAACAGATCGAGATACTGTTTCATAAAATACTCCTTATATAATTTATATAATGAAATGAATAGAATAAGATAACGAATAGCCACGATTTAAGACGCACGAGGCTAAAAACTGCGTTGACGTTTGCGCATCAAGGGTGTGGCGGGGCGTCGGTTGCGGTTAGGCTGGAATCGGATGGCATTATGACGGCAGACGGCGATACACTCGAAACAGCGCACGCAGCGCCCGTCGTCGACATATCGGCTCACCACCTTGACGCAACTCGCCGGGCAGCGATCCTCGCACTCGCCACAACTTACACAACTATCAGGATCGATCTCGATATGATAGAGTGTTCTATCGGCCAGCAGACTCATAGCCGAGCCTATGGGACAGATATCGGTGCAATAATTGCGCCCTGCCAGTGCGGCATACACCACCACGACCACCAGCATTGCGACGCCCACCGCGAAAGCAACACCGACACCGATGCCGAGCGTGCTCCAGGTGCGGTCGATGGCTTCGGGATGCGCCAGGGCCGCCACATTGCTCACCATATTCCAAGGTTCGAGAACGAAGGGTACTACAGTAAGACCCACAAGAAGCGAGATAACGAACACTATAAGAATATGAATTGTGAAGCGCGGTTGCGGGCGATAACTGAATGTGCGACGTCGTCGCGGACCGATACGACGGCTCATCCAGCCCACGATATCGGTTAAAATGCCAACCGGGCATACTGCCCCGCAGTATACCCGGCCGAATATAAATGTGGTTAACAACCAGAAAAGTGTGGTTCCGATTGTTACGCTTACCGCTGAAAACAGAATCTGGCTACCCTCTGCCACGCGTGTGGCGGCAAGGTTCTGTGGCCCAAAGATGATATAGGCCACGGTGGCGACAAAGAAGAGAGTCGCCAACAGCACTCGGATTCTCTTCAGCGTTGGCATGTGTTCTTTTTTAGCGACGTCCGTTCTTTTTCTGTTGCTCCTTGAGCATTGCCTGCTGCTGACGCTGCATCTCCTCAAGACGAGCCATAAAACCTGACTTCTTACGCGGCTTCTTGGCTGCCTCTGCCATAGCCTTGCGCACATCCTCCTCCTTAATAATAAAGCGGAAGGCGTAGGTCTGAATGATGGTGATCAACAACGACACGAAGTAGTAGTATGAAAGGCCGGCGGCATAGTTATTGAAGAAGACAAGGAACATAACCGGCATCATATACATCATCCACTTCATACCGGGCATCTGGCTCGGCTGATTCTGCGCGTTGAGATATGTATACAGGATGTTGGTTGCGGTCATCAACAAACAGAAGAGCGAGATATGATTACCGAAGTAGTTTGTGATCAGAGGGATATTACCGCTCCAGCTCACGATTGCATCCGGAGCCGAGAGGTCATGTGCCCAAAGGAAGCTCTGTCCGCGAAGCTCGATACAGCTCGGGAAGAATGCGAACATAGCGAAGAGGATAGGCATCTGAAGCAACATCGGCAAACATCCCGACATCGGGCTTGCTCCGGCTTTCGAATAGAGAGCCATCGTTTTCTGCTGACGCAACATTGCGTTCTCGGTGCCTGGATATTTATCATTAATCTCCTTAATGTCCGGTGCAAGCACACGCATCTTGGCCTGGCTCTTGTAGCTCTTATATGTGAGCGGGAAGAGCACGAGCTTAATGAGGATTGTGAGCAGAAGGATAATGATACCGTAGTTAGAGATATACTTACCCAAGAATGTAAAGACAGGGATTATGACACCTGTATTGATCCAACGGAAGAGGCTCCAACCCAGCGGGATAAGCTTTGTAAGGTTCATATCCTCGTCGGGCACGATTGTATCGTCGATATCCGACAGGAGCGGATAGAGGTTCGGACCGATGAAGATGGTGAACGATGCCGGAACCGATGCGTTCCAGTCATAATCGTTTACTGTGGCAGAGGCCGACAGGTTCTTCAGATAGTCAGAGCCCTTGAGTGCCTGCGAGTTGAAGTCGGCAGTTGCGAACGGACGGTCGGCGATAACTACGCTTGAGAAGAACTGATTCTTGAAACCGATCCAGCGTACCTTGGCCTGACGCTCCTCTGAATCCTCGCCTGCCTCCTTAAGGTTCTCGACCGAACCGCCGGCAAACTTATAATAGAGACCTGAGTTGCGCTCCTCGAACATACGACCCTTCTCCTGGCGGTGCACATCCTGCTGCCAGTTGAAACCGAGCGTACGAACGTTCGACTGTGCAATCGGCGCCATGCCGTTCTGCACCACGCGCATCTTCACGAGGTAGCTATTGCCCTTCGGGAGTGTGTACTCCACACCCCAGAACGCACCGCCCTCGAAGTTGAGCGCCATGCGCACGGTCGAGTCGTTAAGCATCTGCGGTTGGAAATAGAGCGACGCTGTCTCAACCGGATTCGGCAGAGGCAACTGGAAGTTGAAGTGGTTATGATCACCTTCGAAGATTACTACCTTATGCTTGGTGTTCTTAGTCTCGTCGGAATTATATTCTGTATCATAATCCTTAAGCTCGGCGCGGGTAATAGCACCCGACTTTGCGCTGAGCTGGAGTGCAAGCACATCGTTTTCAAGAGTCAATACTGAGTCGCGGCCTTCAAGGAACTGCGAGAAGCGACCATACTTTCCGAGCGAAGTCGACATATTACGCACCGTGGCCATGGCCTGCTGCAGTTCGGCGGGATTACCGTTGCCCTTCATCATATCGGCCCAGGCAATCATTTTGCCATCGACTGTTACAGTACCCGAAATCGAGTCACCCTGAAGAAGGAGATTGAGTGCACCCTGATTAAGGCGATATGCCTTTGTGCTGTCGCTCAACACCTCGGGCGTACCGTTAGTCTTGATATTTTCCACGAGCCAGTCGCGCTCGGTGGCCGACAGCTGAGCATCGGCTACGGGTGTCTGCGAAGCAATCTCCGTCTGATCGGCCGCTGCCTGTTCGGGCGTCACTTCCGGCTTCGGCTTAAGCCAAAGAAAAATCAGGAAGATAACCGTCATGGCTAATAGGCCGTTAATGGTATTCTTATCCATTTTCTGTTTGCTAATGTTGCTTTATTACGTTTATTTATTTTGTACACTATGAAATGATGTTACAAAAACATCCACAATAGGGTGCAAAGTTAATTAGAATTCAGTTAATTTGCAAGCGAATCGGAGATATCGCGCACCATTCGCGTGATTTCGTTTATGCTGCGCCCCTCAGATTTGAGCGCCGCCGGATTTATCGGCTCGCCAAACACCACCTTGTATCGCTTCCCTTTCGCCTTGCAGAGCTCGGAGGGGAGCAATGCCTGCTCTATGTTTATTTTCAAGCCCAAACGCTTGCGCCATTTGGCTGTGCGATAGAATCGCATCGTGTTCAAACCTTCGAAACGCACCGGCACAATCTGACGCTGATGTTCGATGGCTTTGCTCACGAACGACTTCTGCCACTGCAAGTCGCGGATACTGCCGTCGGTATGAAGTCGCGACACGAGTCCGGCGGGGAAGATGGCTATCTGGCGTTCGGAGGCATAGGCCTCGTTCATGGTGCGTGCGGCCTCGCGCGATTGCGAACCATATTTGTTAACAGCCAGAAAGACACGCCTTAACGGCTCTACATGCAGAAGCATATCATTCACCGGGAAGCGGATATTCTCATCGCCGTATCGTTCGCCCAGCACCTTGACCAGTCCGATGCCGTCGAGTCCGCCCAACGGATGGTTGGAGGCAAACACGTACCGTCCCTCGGCAGGCACGCGCTCTGCACCCACAACCTCAATTTCGGTGTCGAGATATCTATATATCTCGCGCGCAAAGTCCGAGCCCTCATGCGGATAGGTAGCCTCAAGAATGGCATTGAGTTCATCCTGGCGTATCAGACGCTCAAGTCCGCGAAAAAGAAAACGCGGCAGAAGTCGCCGGCGACCCGGCGACATCCGACGCGTTATTATTTGATAGATATTTATTCGTAAAAGTTCCATGCTATAGATACAATACGGATTACGAGTTAACCGAGCTCTCCTCGGCCCAGAACTCATCGTTCCAGTCCTCGTCGTCCCAATCTTCGTAGTTATCTTCGGGCAATTCCTCCTGTTCGAAGACGAAGTTATCCTCCTCCTCAACCCGTCGACGCCCGTCGAGTTTACGGTGTGTAATCTGGAAGTTGCGTGTATTCTCCTCCGAGTTTATCTCGCGCCACAACAGATCCTTAAGCTCCATAATGCCCTGACCCGTAACGGCCGAGATAAAGACTGTCGGAATGCCCTCGGGCAATTCCTTTGCAATCTCGGCGCGCAACTCATCGTCGAGCATATCCGACTTCGAGATTGCCAACACGCGACTCTTATCCGAAAGGTCGGGGTTGAATTCATGCAACTCGCGGCTCAAGATCTCATACTCGCGCTTGATATCGTCGGCATCGGCAGGCACCATAAACAACAGCACAGCATTGCGCTCGATATGACGCAAGAAGCGGAGTCCCAAGCCTTTACCTTCGCTTGCACCCTCGATAATACCCGGAATATCGGCCATTACAAACGACTGTCCGCCGCGATAATCCACAATTCCGAGGCTCGGCTCCATCGTAGTAAACGGGTAGTCGGCAATCTTCGGCTTTGCTGCCGAGATAGCGGAGAGCAACGTCGACTTACCCGCATTGGGGAAGCCTACCAGACCGACATCTCCCAACAACTTCAGCTCCAGAACAACGGCACGCTCAATGGCTGGCTGACCGGGCTGTGCATAGCGCGGTGCACGGTTGGTCGACGTAGCAAAGTGCCAGTTACCCAAGCCGCCTTTGCCGCCACGCAGCAACTTAATCTCCTCACCATCTTCGGTCACCTCGCAGAGATACTCACCGCTTTCGGCATCGAACACCGCCGTACCGACGGGAACCTCGATGATGCGATCCTCGCCGTCGCGACCGGTCGACTTATTCTCGCCGCCGCTCTGACCGTCGGTAGCAAAGATATGTCGCTGATAACGAAGCGGAAGAAGGGTCCATAAATGGCGATTGCCCCGCAATATGATATGTCCGCCACGACCGCCGTCACCGCCGTCCGGACCACCTTTCGGTATATATTTCGCTCTATGATAGTGTCGGCTTCCGGCACCGCCCTTTCCCGAGCGACACAGAATCTTCACATAATCAATAAAATTACTTTCTGCCATAATCTCTTTTAATTTAACTTCTTATGGTTGTTTTCACAACCTATATATTATCCTCCCAAGATATTTAGACTTCATAATTTTCGAGTGCCTCACGCAACTCCTGCTCAACCATGACACGCAATTCGCGAGGCTCGAGCACCGTTACCTCTTTGCCGTATGACAGGATTTCGTGCACCAACTCGTAATTGAGCTTTAATTTATATGTAAATATTGAGTAGTTGTCGTTTAACTCCTCCTGCTGGGTATGATGTAGCGGCAACACTCTGAAATATTTAGCCTGCGACGACGTGGCACGCAATTTCACCACCCTCGGCGACGCCTTACTGTAAGTGACGCCTATCAGGTTATTGAAATACGTGGCCGGATCTATATTCTTCGGCATCTCGAACGTATGCTTCAATATCGTCATCTCCTTGACGCGATCGAGCGCATAGGTGCGCACATCTCCCGTCTTTTCGCGCATTCCAATCATATACCACCGCTGATTGTAACGCTTCACGAAGTATGGATGAAACACAATCTCCGACTCCTGACGCGAGCGCGAAAAACCGGCATAGGTAAAACACACCTTCCGGTTGGCACTGATCGACTCCAACACCAGCGGCAAAAACTCGCGAGCCGAGGGCACATCCTCGACCTGAATCCGTTCGGATGCTATACTCTGCCCCATCATAGCCATATTCACCGCATATGAATCCAACAGCCAGTTGGTAAGCTTCTGCGAATTCACGCTGTCGCCCTGCGATATGTAATACTCGCCATAGCGATTGCAGTCGATCTGTATATGAAAATTCTCTTCGATGGCGCGACGATAATGAAAGAAGGTGCGCTCGGGGATGGGCATACCATCGCTCTCATGCCACGCCAGCCAGAGATCGTTGATGTCGGCACGCGTCAACTTGCCATAGCGGTTCAGCGTATCAACAATCCATATATACCTTTTTACTATATCTTTTGCCATCGTTATCGATTAATTTTTGCAAAATTAATAAAAATTGCCCAAAAGAGAAAAAGGTCGACTCGCGTCGACCTAATTTCTTCAATTAAAACAACAATAACAACTTTTTCAGAACGCTTATAGCAGTAATAAATATCTTTATGACTCTATAACGCCACCCGGCGCAAAAAGGTTTGCTCAAATAAAAAAATTTTTTTGTAATTTTGTAAAGAAGTTGTTTAAACTTATTTTTATGCAAAAATTAATCACTACCTCCAACCCCGCCGAGGAGCTTACAGCTATCCTCCGCGAGTATTCATTTTCTAAGCTTTTTGTGCTTACCGACGAGAATGTGAATCGTCTGTATCTGCCTTTGCTCCGCCCGTTGCTCGATGAATTTAACGCCGACGTTATGGTTATCCCTGCCGGCGAAGAGCATAAATCTGTCGAAACTCTTATCGATATCTGGCGCTGGCTCTCGGAGTCGGGCGGCACTCGCAATTCGCTTATGATTAATGTTGGAGGCGGTGTCATTACCGATATCGGCGGTTTTGCTGCGGCCTCGTTCAAGCGCGGCATCCGCTTCCTGAATCTCCCCACAACAGTGCTCGGCGCCGCCGACGCCTCTGTGGGCGGCAAGACCGGTATCGATTTCGCCGGACTTAAGAATGAGATCGGCGCCTTTGCCAAGGCTGATGCCGTTGTCATATCGGGCCAGCCCCTCGCTACTCTGCCCCGCACCGAATGGATTTCGGGCTATGCCGAAGTGGTAAAGATGGCTATGATCCGCAACGAGGAGATTTACCGCGGCTTCCTAACCAACTCGCCCCTCGACAATGCCCTCGCCATGCAGGAAGCCATCGCCTTTGCCGTTCGCGAAAAAGCTATTATCACCGACGAGGATCCGCGCGAAGCCGGACTCCGCAAGGTGCTGAACCTCGGTCACACCTGCGGACACGCGTTCGAAACTCTGCTCATCGAGCAGGGTCGCCCGGTGCCGCATGGCGTAGCCGTGGCCCACGGAATCCTGGTGGCTCTAATCCTCAGCCACCTCCTGCTCCAACTACCGTCGGAACAGATTTCGCTTTTCACCTCCAATATCCTCAAACCCTATTACGGCAATCTCGGAATCAGCTGTAAAGACTACCCCCGTCTAATCGAACTGATGGGACGCGACAAGAAGAACAGCCGCACCGGCGAGGTGCGTTTCGTTCTGTTGGAGCGTATCGGCGTGCCGGCCATCGATGTCGTTGTGGACACAGCGACGCTCGAAACGGCGCTTGACATCTATCAGAACGAAGCATAATTCGATCGGAGCCGACGATTCGCAGCCGCCCCGGTACAATGGTAATCCGACGGGCGCTGAACGGGCGTATCCATCTCGTGATATATGATATGCAGTCCGATGGCACGCGTCATCAGCAGGTCGTCGTGCCGACCGGGTATCGCACCATACGATCCGTTCTGCCGCCTTTCATAGCTCAAGTACTCATCGAGGCAGCATTCGTCGCGCTCCACATACATCCGTTCTCGTATCACCTTCACCAACGTGGCAATGATCATCGGCTTGGTCGACACGTTGGTGTGAAATCCATAGCGAACAGGACGCCCCTCTACGATGGCCTCTTCGCTCTGTCGTCGCGCATATAGATTCGGATAGTCGTCGCGCAGGCGATTCAGTATGAAGCAGGTCTGGTCGCCGTCCACCACACGGTCGCGGTCGCGCGTCTCCAACGTATTACTCTCTATCACCAACAGCGCGTCGTGATAATAGCGCGACGCGACAGCCGCCCGCTCAGCCAAGAGGTCAAAGTCCGTGTGTCCGCGCCATTGCGCCACAACCTCCGGCACACCCCCGGCCATCATCGGGCGGCGATCGAATATCACTATAACGCTCCAATCCGACTTCATCGAGCGTCCACCAACATCGACCACCGTTACATAACGGTCCTCAATCATATTTTTCTCGGTTTCATCGGGCTTTTTCCATACTTTCCAACCACCCGAAGCCAACGTTTGAAAGCCCTTTTCATCGATCTCTCCAACCTCGGCAACCAACCTGCAGTCGTCGCGCAACGCCTCGACACGATACTTATCGAACACTCGAGCACCCGAGTGCACAAATGCCTCGACGTCATCGCTGGGATACTCAGACGCCATCAATCCATGATCGGAATACTTCATTCGCTCCGATTCATACCATGCTATTGCCTCCAATGTCGCACCCCGTTCCCAGAGCCACCATAGATAACAGCCCGGTTGACGACGATCGCTCACAGCCGCCTCCTGCCCCCGCCCCTCGTAAAGCCGACGCGCAAATGCTCGCCTACTCTCATCGTCGGCAAAGGGCATCGAGTATTGGTCGATGTCATACCAGGAGATAAATAACGGCGTAAATTGCGATTCGCCGCGCGACGCCGCTTCATATTCACGATGAAAGAAGTTGCCCGTACCGTTTGCCGTCGACTCATAGACAATCATGGTCATCGGGCGCAACAACACACCCGAACATGCCGACCGCAAGATATCTTCGGGCGATTTACCGTTAGTGCGTCGCCAGATTCCCACCTCCGAGCAGTGCACCAGATTATAATCGCCTCCGCGACAGGAGTCGGGACGTTCGGCGGTGCCAACCTTTATTTTACAGTTGCGCTCCTCAAGGCGAAACATGCTCCGCGAACGACCCACGCCCTTCACCGTTAGCGGTTCCGGATAACCCGCCACCATGCGGTCGAACATATCCTTAATCTCGTCGGACGCTACCGACTGATGGGCAATAATGAGCGAATTCAATCCCGTCTGATGTATTATCTGCAACCAACCCATGTAAAGTTGCGAACATGTCGAACCACCCCACTGGCGGGCTTTGAGAAGAATCAGACGGATTGGCCGGTCGGCAATTCGCATCTCCTCAAGCACCTCCACAAATTTACGCTGCGGACGATTCAATATAAACGGCACATCCTCACCGCCACCCTTCTGCTTTACCTTGACACGCGTTGCCGCCCAATAGGGGAAGTCGTGCCGACATCGGAACTCCTCATAATTCTCTTTGGTGAGTCGCAAACCGCGCATTGTCTCGGGCAACCATACCCGACTCCCGCCCTGGGCGGGCAGAAAAGGCAATACAGTTTCGAATCGGCGTCCCGTCGAACCGCGACCGCTGCAAGGATCGAAATCTCCGACATTCCGACTCACCCTTTCTGCATTTTCTCGAAGAATTTCCTCGATTTCATCGATATTATTTTGCATCATACTCGCTCCTTTCCCTGTTGCGATTTCCGATTCTTCACCTCTTGATCCTGCTGTTTCTCGCGTCGCTCTGCTCGCTGCTTTTTCCGGAAGCGATATAGTATAGTGCGCACCGAACGCGGTGTGAGATAAAACTCCGGCGCAGGCGAATTCACCACCTCATCGACCGCCTGCGTGAGTCGCAACTCAGGCTCATCCTCCATAAGCTCGCGCACCCGCATGTATATCTCAAAGAACATCTCACGACGCTTCGGTATCATCTCAAGCAATCGGTCGCCGCGCCTGATTCGCAACATCACTTCATAGGCACGAAACTCACTCACCCAAAACCGACTCGCCGGAGTCTGCGCTATCCGCTCCCATATCCGCCACAACGGCATCATCCCCAAATAACCAAGTTGCTGTTTATATGCTTCCAACAACTCCTCGTTGCGACGCCCCGTAAAGGCTACGACATTACCTTTCTTCTTCATAGTCAAATCTACTTTTAAGTTTGTTTATAATGGCTTTATCAAAAATCGAAGCAAAGTTAATAGAAATGTTTTATATTAACAATAGCAATGTTAATTATTTTGCAATTATTTTTTTCAATAGTTAGGTGACGGATACGATAATTTACGGTTTTTATCGTCGTAACTTTGCAGCGGCAATAGTTAAAGGAACTATTTTCTAACATTTATTTATATTATGCTAAAATTTAATTTCAAACGACATGCAAATGAAGATGAAAATCTGCAGACTCCTGAAGTGGAGAAGTCCCAAAAGAGTGCTCCGAATCCTGTTGTTGGCCAGCTTGAGCCTGAACCAACCCCGACAGAACAGGAGCTAACAGTTTCGGAGTCTGACAAATCAGACAAGAATGAGCAGAGCAATACCGAGTCTGAAGAATCGAACGACGTATCGCGAACCGAAGCTGTATTCGCCGAGTATGCAATCCGTTTTGCCGAGCAAAAGGGAATTGGCGAAAAGCAGATGCTCGAAGCGCTCGAGTTGCTCCGGGAATTAGGAAAAGCATGGAACGACGCAAAGCCTTCGGATATTGCTCTTCAAGCAGTTATCAATGCTGTGACATTCGACGCGGAGGTGGCGCGTGCTTTCGAATTAGGAGAAAAGCAGGGACGCGAGTCAAGCTTGGAGTGTTTCATCCGCTCCGAAACGGGCGACGGACTCCCCCACCTTCGCAACGAGAACAGAAACCCGAACCCTGTGCGCCGTTCAATCTTCTCCTTGGCGCGCTCGGCTCGCTAATCAATCAACTCATCTATTTAATTATTTAATTTAACTCAATTTAGATTATGTCTAAACTTTCAAAGGGAGCTGCCGCTCTCGAAACTCAACTCCCGGGCGATGCCGCAACAGTGAGCAACGCCGCACTTGCCACCGGTGGCATTGGTACAGGAAACTTCATCGATTCGGATATCGACGACGAGCTCTTTCACTTCAATTCCGACGACACCCCGCTCATGAACCTTATGCTCAAAGCGAAGCGAGTAAAGGTCAATTCGCCTGAAGTGGAGCATTATATGATCGACGAGCCGCGCAGTCAGCTCACCACAACAGAGCGCATAGCACATCAGACGCAGATGCAGACACTGTTGCCGCTCGACGCCGCCGATCAGAATCTTGCCCGACCCTTCTCTACGCTCCTCGTTAAGGGTGTGGATGGTTATTCGGTCGACGGCATGACCAAAACTCCAGGCAAGGAACTGATGCTCTTTGTCGTGGCACAAGATCCATCATCAGGCAATCCGGTGATTCGAGCCGTAAACGGCAAGAAAAGTCACCCCGACGATGAATATTCGCAAATTCCGGAGATTCCGAAGGGTTCGAAGATTGTGATTCTTGCCAACTCGCTCTATGAAACACAAAAAGAGGTAGATCCCGACCTCATCATTCCTCAGCCCTCGCGCATATACCTCCAGAAACGAGGCATGAATCAGGTCGTTTCCGACTATTTCGACTCTCAGCGCAAGCGCATTCCTTTCTCGAAAGCAGTTATTGCCGAACAGGCAATTGCGAACTTCAAGGTGAGAGGCAACCGCACTCTTTGGGCCGGACGTGCAGGCAAGTTTAAGATGAGTGTACCCCGAATGGGAATGCAGTATGTATACTGCACCGAGGGTCTACGCTGGCAATTCAAACGCGAGTTGATGCACAATGGCAATTGGAGCGTTGAGCATATCATTGCGCTGGCCAAGATGTTCTTTACCGGCGAAGACGTGCCCAAAACCGCCATGTTGCTTGCCGGAAAGAATCTTCTCGAACAGATTCAGTGCATTGACTACTCTCGACATCCAGAAATTCAGATCACAACAAAGGTCAACTCGGTAGGCTGGACCGTAACGAATTTCCACACCGTTTTCGGTGACATCGAGATTAAGCGCGAACCGACGCTCGACCGCCTTGGATGGAGCAACTCGGGCGCTTTGATCGGCGAGAACCGCCTGGTGCACTATATCTACTCGGCCGAACATTCATTCAGCGACCGTGTCGATGGCGAGGAGGCTACTCGCAACGGTATCCTGATCTGGGACGCATTGGCACTGAAGGGTAGTTGCCACATCTGGATTGACGGCGACAGCAATTCTGGTTCATCGGGCGCCATGAGCTTCCACCTCTGGGATAAGTCGACTGCGCCCACTGGCGTTCAGAACGGCGATATCTACTACCTCACCACACCTTGCCCCGGCATCTCTGCGTCTGCGAAGGCTGGACAGTTCTGGCAGGTTAAGATAACGCTCGACGATGACGACAACAGCGTCAGTACATGGAGTCAATACACCAGCGAAATACCAATTTAATCCGATTTCATCGAATAATTTTTGTATTTAATTTAGAAACAATTCCACCTTATGTCAACAAAAAACAAAGCAGACTCCGCCGCCGCGGCGCAGATTGCCAACAGCGATATGCTACCGGCACCGAGAACATATGGCGTAAGAGGTATGATGGAGTGGAATGCCTTGATTCCCGTCGAGAAATGCACCGTCCGTGTGCATTTCTCCGGCGGAACAATCACCGGCTACGGCATTACGCCCGCCACGTTCACTACATCCAACCCCGCTGTATGCTATATCATCGAAAATTCTCGATGGTTTCGAGAAAAACGCATCTTTATCATCGAATAATTCCACCCATTAAACCACACTTTTTAAGATTTTTGACTTCCATCTTGTTTTATGAAAACTGAGATCTCTTTATTGGTATCAAAAACACTAAAATTTCTCGATGAAACCGAGAATTTTCCCTCTGCAGAGACCGAGCCATCGGAGGGTTGCAGCACTATCACCACGCTAATTGAAGCGATGTTGCCTCAGGTTGCAACAGAGGTCGTGGCGAATGCCTCGCGACGCGACATTTCGGCATGGAAAGAGGCGGACGCCGAAGTGGAGTGGATTGCGCCAGGACACGGACGCATCGAACTCCCCGACGACTTCCTGCGTCTCGGTCTCTTCAGGATGAGCGACTGGAACAGAGCGCTTGCCGAACCGATGGAATTCGGTTCGGAGGAATATCAACTGCGATGCGACAGCCGCAACAACGGGCGCCGTCGCAGTGCGGCAATGGTAATCGTCGAAGGAGGACGCCGCCGAGCGCTCGAATTCTTTGGATCGATGAATCCCGGTGCTTATGTCGAGACACTGACATATCTGCCGCACCCCGTTGGCGACGACCCCGACTCGCTCGAATTACCCGCCAGTTGTCTATTGACGGTGGCTCAAACCACCGCCGAAAGAGTAGCAAAACGCCTTAATTCCTGATTTTACACAAGTTTCTGAGCAATATAGCGCATTTTCTCAAAAAAATGCGCTATATTTGCATATGAAGTTGTTTAAACTTATTTACGAATCTTAAAAATAAAGTTGAATTTTATTCTTTTATTAACCTTTGCGGATCTTTTTGACTGCTTTTTTCCCCTCACATCGGAACCAACCGAAAGGTTGCTTCCTCTTCGAGTGAAAAAATCAGCTCAAAAATCTCTCGCAAATCTTAATAAAAAATAAGTTTAAACAACTTCCATTCTAACTATATGAAACGCGCTGAATTTATAGAATTTGGCAAACTTCGTTATGAAGTGTTTTTAAACCGCATCAGAAACTTATGCTACGACAAGGTTTTTTTGAAAAGTATTTTATTCAACCCTTCTATAGGGATTTTCGCAACAAGGCAACCTCATGCCCAAAATCTACCCTTCCGCTTGCTACAACGGCTTGGGTCATTATAACGCTCGGTATTGTTGGCGTTTTAATCGGTTTCATCGGTCTTTTAGGTCCTGAAACAGGTTCTATCTGTGTATATGTCGGACTCGGATTATGGCTCCTCTTCACCATACCCGCCTTCATTGCGCTGATTCGCCGTTGTTGCAATGGCAACGAAGATAATTCAAATCCTGTAGACAAATATTACGACGAAGTGCGACGCGCAATGCTCCCCATCGACTGGATGCTTAGCGGCGCGGCAGTGCTGTTCTTCATTCTCGGTCCGCTCATGATGCTGTCAACCCTACGCGGACGCAACATGGATATTCTGCCTCGCGGCGCCGGAGACGGGTACTCTCAATTTGTAGACAATGACTCTATCTACGAAGAACCAATCTTCAACTACATCGGTGAGAGCGACGCATCGGACGCTGACACACTTGGCGACATCAGCGACCTTGACACCATCACACTCGAAGAGTCATCTTTCGATCCGACAATCGAAGAACAGCCAGACACAATCAGCGAATAAACAACTTCATCTTATGCTCATAAATTCCTTAAAAATACAGTCGCGAGTGCTTTTAGCCTCATGCGGATTACTCTCATTTACACTTACTGCGGCAGCTCAGCGCCCTTCGACTGCCGACATCGACCGCGATGCATGCACAAGCATTATGGTGGGGAAACGTGCGTCGACCGACGGCTCTGTTATCACCAGCCACACCTGCGACTCCTGGTATAGAACATGGATGCAGTCTGTGCCACCGGCAGAATATCCACGCGATACTGTCGTATCGATCTGGAAGGGACGCATGCATACCGAATATCCCGCCAGCCGCGACGGCATGAAAGAGACTGTCAAGATTCCGCAGGCCAAGCGCACGTTCAGGTATCTTGACACGGCATACCCTTGTCTGAACCAGCATCAGCTCGCCATGGGCGAAACCACATACTCCGGCCTCGACACCCTCGTCAACCCTGATGGCGTATTTATGATTGAAGAACTTCAGCGCATAGCCATGGAGCGTTGCCGCACAGCGCGCGAAGCCATTACGCTTATGGGCAAGCTTATCAAAGAGTATGGCTATGGCGACGGCGGCGAATGCCTCACTATCGCCGACCCCAAAGAGGTATGGATCTTCGAAGTGCAGGGCGAAGGAAAGGGGAACAAAGGTGGTGTGTGGGCGGCTCAGCGCATCCCCGACGACCACATCGCGGTATCGGCAAATGTTAGCCGCATTGGTCGCATAGATTTCAAGGACAAAGAGAATTTTATGTGGTCGGACAATGTCAAATCCGTAGCTAAAAAGATGGGACTATGGGATGGCAAAAGTGAATTCTCGTTCTGGAAAGCCTACAGCAAGCATAACTATCTCAAAGAACCGAAAAATTATAGCGTTCGCGAACTCTATATTATGCAACAACTTGCGCCGTCGGCAGGGTTCAACGCCCAGATGGAGGAACTACCCGTCAGCGTAAAGCCCGACCATAAAGTATCGGTGCAGGAGGTTTCACGTCTTTTGGGTTCATACTACGAAGGCTCGCCGCAAAATCTCAGCGGTCGACTGATGGTTAAGAACAAAAAGAAGAAGCCCACCGATGGCAGCGATGTGCCCGACATGGTGCTCAGCGACGTTGCCAATCCATGGATGCAACCCGACGAGATTGCAGTTTATGAAGCACTTGGCGATTCAACAATGAAGAATATACGCACGGTCAGCGTGCCTTGGTGCTCATATTCCACTGTGATTCAGTGCCGCGATTGGTTGCCCGACGCTGTGGGCGGCGTGGCCTGGGTCGCACTCGACAACCCGGGCGAGTCGCCTCGCTTCCCTATCTTTGCCGGCACAACCGAACTGCCCGAGATGCTGAAGATTTGCGGTCAGCACCGCATGCGCGACGATGCCGCCCTCTGGCACTTCCGCAAAGCTAATAAGCTTGCCACTGTGCGTTGGGGCGAAGCACGCAAAACGCTCGAACCCGCACGCGATCACTTCCTGCAGAAGGGTCTTGATGAGCTCCCCGGGCTCGAAGCTCGTTATCAGCAACTCATCAAAGAGCAAAAGGAGGCCGATGCTGCCGCGTTGCTCACCGACTACACTCGCGACCTCTTCGGAGCCGCCATATATCGTTGGGACGAGTTAGCCAACCAATATTGGAAATCACGTTGGAAAGGATTCTAACCCAACCTATATTACAAAATAATCCCCAATTTCTGCAATGTGCAGAAATTGGGGATTATTTTATAATGAGGAAGTTGTTTAAGCAACTTCAAAGTCTATCGACGCGGAAACTTCTTGTCGATCTCATTGCATACCGTTTGTACGGCGCTACGCATGGCTCGAGCTGGCTTACGGCTCTTGCCGATGGCAGTAGTCATCACAAGCGGACGACCTGTATTATAATCCACCATACTTACCGTAACCTCAACCTGCTCCGAATCAAGTTGCTTCACACCAACCTTAGCCATCAGCAACTTCTCCTGCTCGGCGCTTTTCAACGTGTAGATACGATTCTCGTTCACTAACTGAAGTCCAACACCCTCTATTGCATCAAAGAGCGATATCTCATGCTCCATAAATTCCGAGGGGACAGGATGATCACGGTCGCTCGTAATGGTTACATACTCATAATTCTTCAGATTCGCATTCTTCGACACCACGGTGCGGGTTGTTGTGCACGAAACCCCCAACAAAATCAAAATCAAATAAGATAGATACCTATTCATATACATCTATTTTTTAAGTAAGTTATTACAAGTCTATTATTTCACCACAACCTTCTCTACACGAACACGACCGTTAGCAAGTCGAACACGACGCAAACAGAGTCCTTGGGGTTGTTCAAGCTTCAAGCCATCGAGCGAATACCACTCTTCCGACTCCGGCATAGATCCAATCTCCGATACGCCGGCATCCTCCTTTTCGCGCAAACGCACCTTAAAGAAGTTCTCGGTCATTCGAACCTGTGTATCAAGATTAATGAACCACAGATTGTAATCTCCAGGCTTGAATGTAAACTCTTTGCTATAGAGCGAGAAGGGCTCTGTAGTGACTTGTGCAGTCGCGCCTGCACCTACTTTAACGTATACCGCCACCAGACTGTTCATACCGTCGCACGGGTCGTCGGGCGATATCACAATACCCAGGTAATCGTTGAATTCCGTAGCATTCGGATTGTAGACATCGAATCGCAACTGCGCGTCTTTACCAACCACCAACTGCTGAACTTCAACCAAATTCGACACCGAAAGCTTGCGTACATATGCCGCACCGAGCACAGCAAACAGCACGTTTCCTGAGGGATCGGTCATCGATTCTACAGTATATGGACGCGACACAATAGGAAGCGCCTCAACGGCCTCTTTCCCCTCCTCGCGCACTGCCGGACGCAAAGTCCATCGTCCGCCACCAAGCGTTTTACCAAACCCTGCAGGCAATGTGACATTCACTCCTGCCAACAACTCATCGGCCTTATAATCGCGATCCGTCAGCTCGACATAACGTCGTTTTCCATCTTCGCCTTCAGCCATAACTCCAAGTCCGAGCTGTTTGTCGGCACGACTACCCGACATTCGCAAATACATTCCCAACGAGGTTGTAGATGCCGACGTAAATGCACCTTCGAAACGTGTACGATCCACAATCTGCTGATCGTCCGGGCGTGCCACCGTCACCAACACCTGTCCGTAACGGTATCCATCCTGCGACTCCAGGCGCGGCCGATAAGGATCGAGCGATGACAGCGGGAAATAGCCATCATACACGCCCTTCCAACCCCAATTGATATGAAACAATCCGTCGCCATCATATCCGTCGCAAACAAAGGCATGGCCCCCTCCGTTCGAGAAACCGCCATAAAGCACAGGACGTCCACGTTCCAATTCCTCATATACCATTCCTTCCCATTCCAAATCTGAATAAGAGGAACGATTATATGCCACAGTGCCTCGAGGATCATAACCTAAATAGTTTACCAAACCAGGGGCCGCTGTTGCCAACAACACGCCCGATTCGCCCGACGTGTACTGCATCTCGACAGCCATGCCGCATGCCAACATCAATTCTGCCACTGCGTCTCGTTGCGTCTCGTTCGAGCCTGCGTCATAGCTGGCCAACATATTGCTGAAATTAAACTGTTTGCCATCGAACGTATAACTCAAATTCTGACCCAACTCCGTACAGAGGTAGCTCACCGAGCCTCTCGGCGCGGCAAATCCATGATGCTTCACAACCTGTGCCATCGCTGTCGCAACGCATCCAGTAACCCACTCCTTGGGTACCTTCAGATTATACGGATACTGCTGACCCCATTTCATCCCCAACAGCGGATTGATTGGCTTCCAATCCTCCGGCTTGCCAGATATAGACCGAATATTCGAATCCTCGGCCGCGGGCGATAACTCTGCCACTTCAACGGCATACCCATCCAACCACGCGCGCATTGCCGGCGGAACCTCATTGATATCGAAGCTATTAACCCCGTCGATAATACCGAGCACCTCACGCTGACGCGAATCCGCCCCGCGAATTATCAATCCGCCTCCTGACTTGCGATAAACATAGTAAGCCGGACGCGAATCCGATCCGCCACGCGTTGTCGCGCCCGCAGGAGTCATACCCGTGTATAACAACTCATCGGCCCACGCAGTCACACCCACCACGGCCATTATCAATATCAACAATATTCGTTTCATAATCTACTTAATTAACGTCTCGTCGGATAACCGCCAAGAACCCAACCAAATCCGAAGAATGTATTCGAAACCGCTTTATTTACTACGTTTAGTCCTACTGAAAGTCGAACTGTGTAAAACAATTCAACACCTACGCGGGCACTCACATACGGGCGCGAAACCACAACTTGATCGCGTCCCAAAACCGGCACCTCGGCAGATGCCAATGCCAAGCCCAATTGGCCCGACGCAAACGGATTGAGCCACTTTCCCTGACGAAAATTATATTCAGCCACACCACCGGCATATATTGCAATAGCCAGATTAGGAAAGCCATCCTGATTACTATATGCTTTATTATATGGATATCTTCCCGCTGATGTTATCCCAAGATGAGCGCCATACGACATTGGTGAATTCTTCATATTACGTCGTAACTCAGCACCCATCTGAAGAGCGGCTCCATTAGAAAAACCGTCAACACTATTCATCGGAGTAGTAAAACTTGGGAAGTCAACCTCTACCTCCCAACCCCAAACCGGACTATAATTTCGATTCGAAGAAGAAATCAGATTTGTCACAATAGATTCATCTTCATCCGAATCCAATGCACTCACAACTTGAGCCTTACCCGGCAAGCCCAAGGTGCACAGGAATACAGCTACAATAGCTAACGTTCTCAATTCTTGTTTCATAATCTATTAATGTTTAGTTAGAAATTCTTAGCAACTTCGAAACTGCAGACGGGCCCTCAGACTTGAATCTCTTCACCATCCAATCAACCCACAACGGCACGCCCACACCTACAATCGTATATAACACCCAAAACAGATCGCCACTATTGTGATGAATCACCATATGACACCCAATCTGTCCAAAATCCAAACCATACCACCAAATCTTTACCAAACTCACAAGTTTATAAGCTATGATATGGAACACAAACACGGGCATCGTGTTTTGGCCGACATACACCAAGCCTTTGGACAATGCTCCTCCAGCCAAGCCCTCGGCCAGACGCTGCGAAAACTGATGAACGGTAATAAAACCAATCGTTCCGGTCAGGGGTAAAGTCCACAAATCGCGATACTGCGCATTGTTATTCATTCCACACAGATGGAAATGACCTGCCACAAGCATCAACGCAAATCCAACCAATATCACTACCCAATTCTTCGGTATCATATCCTCGTAACGGCGATACAACACACCAACGCCAAAAAAGAATATACCCCACGTTTCGCGCCATCCTCCATTCGGATAGAAAGTTAGCTTGATATGAAACAACAAGCGTAAGGCCACGAATGCCACACAGCCGGCACATATAAGCAGAATCGAGACGTCGCGATGAATACGCGTCTTTCGACACATCAGCCTATATATCAGCATAAACATTATGCTCGCCACCAACAGCCCTCTGAAGAACCAAAACGCCCCGGCCATAAACTCATCGTAACCCGACATCGAGGTGAATATCAACACCACACGCTGCATCGCAGTCTGTAGTGTGTAAGGATGCGTCGTACCGCCATTCCAGTTACCATACTGCTCATTCAGTATACCGAAATAAAACCACACGTTATGCAGAAGCAGAAACAGCAAACTCCACTTCAAGAATGGAAGATAAAGCTTCTTGAAACGCTTCTCAACAAACTCCCAAGGGTTAGCCAATGCCTTCTCGCTAAAGAAATATCCAGCCGCAATAAAAAACAACGGCATATGCCACGTATATATAAAGGTTGTAATCAGGCCCGGAACCTCCGCATGCCCAATCACCATTGCGATGATAGCAATTCCCTTCGCTATCGACATCGAATCACTCTTTACTGTATCTATTACTGCCATTTGTTACTGTGTCTATCACTGCATACGATATTGTATCTATCACTGCATACATCTGCAGTCTGCGTCTCCTATTCTGCCTACAAAAACAGGCAGGAACTATAAGTCAAGCTTATTTCGATTCGAAATACTCCATAAATTCGTGACTCGGCTCCACAAGCCACGTCTCAAAACCAAATTCGCGCGCGGCCTCCAGATTACGCTCAGAATCATCGAAGAACAATGTCTCTTCCGGCTTCAACCCCAATCGGTCAATTACAGCTTGAAAGATACGCGCATCAGGCTTCGAGGCATGCACTTCGAACGATGTTACGATTCCATCAAAATAATCGTTCACCGTCAAGCCCTCCTGCTCGAACTCCTCCTTAATCTTACTATCGAACATAATCTGATTCGTATTCGACAGCATATAAATCTTATAATCTTGCTTCAACTTACGTAGGCTCTCCAACCGGTGACGCGGTATGCCAACCAAAAACTGATTAAAAGCCCAATCCAACTCCTGATCCGAAACCGCGCTACCGTCCACGCTGCGCGCCGGAATATGCCGGCGCAACTCATCGCGAAACTCAGCCGGAGTAATCTCCCCATTCTCAATCTTCAAAAACGGACCGGCCTGGACATAATCGCCAAGGAAATCCTTGGCATTAGCCATACCTAACGACTCAAGTGCCGCCACACAACGCTCACGACGAATATCCATAATCACGCCACCCAAGTCAAACAACAAATTCTTCATATCGCTCATCAAATTTATCAAATAAAACACTCCCCATCCACACATTCAATCCGAACTAGACACCCAAACCGAACTCGACATCCAATCCGAACTCGACATCCAATTCCTACTCTTCATTCAATTCGGAATCGACATCCGATTCTTACTCTTCATTCAACATGAATTCGAAATCTAACTCGAATCAAAATTCGATTCGGACTCAATATTCGCAGCAAACTTAACTTCGAAGCTATCGAATCAACTTCTTCATTAAATCTTTTCCCCTTGCTACCCACAAAATTAATACAAACAACCCAAAAAACCAACAACCTCCTTTAAAATCCTTACTTATAAAGGTATTCAAAACTCTTTTTCATTAAGATTCGCAAAGAAGATTGCAAAGTTCTATTTTCCCATCTCGCAAAAAATCTGTAAATTTGTCTCCTCTAAGCCCCCAAAGGCTCTACACATAACAAAAAAACAAAAACTAACTGATATGAAACTTGAATACACAACACAGGGAACATGTTCGCGTAAAATTTTAATCGACATCGAAGACGGCATCATTCGCGACGTCCAATTTGAGGGTGGCTGCAATGGCAACCTACAGGGCATCGCCGCTCTTGTCAAGGGCATGCCGGCAGAAGAAGCCGCCGCCAAACTCCGCGGCATCAACTGCAAAGGCAAAGGCACCTCCTGCCCCGACCAGCTCGCCCTCG
>QLIP01026769.1_pt1 | contig 22515 bp, 19 predicted proteins | sample 1769771 | NCBI WGS metagenome assembly QLIP01 (sample SAMN09428762, study PRJNA476227) | Gut metagenome, whole genome shotgun sequencing project. | isolation source: cecum | host: Rhizomys sinensis | place: China: Jinsha town of Minqing, Fujian Province | collected 2013-09-23 | reverse complement strand
AAGTTATAAGTATTAAGTTATAAGTATTAAGTTATAAGTATTACGTACGTGAGAGGTATTAAGCCTATTTCTTGCATCATAAATCATAAATCTCACTTATAACTTATTACTTATAACTTACTACTTATCACTTATCACTTACTACTTATCACTTACTACTTATCACTTACTACTTCATAAATAATAAATCATAAATCCTATGAAATCATCACCTTCCCTTCTTTCTGCCGATTTCGCGAATCTGCAACGCGATTTGGAAATGATCAATGAATCGGAGGCCGACTTCCTTCACCTCGACGTGATGGACGGCATCTTCGTTCCTAACATATCGTTTGGTTTTCCGGTCATGGAGGCCGTGGCTAAACATTGCCGCAAGCCGCTCGACGTTCACTTAATGATTGTGAAGCCCGAAAACTGGATCTCGCAGATCCGCGATCTTGGAGCCGAATACATGAACGTGCACCAGGAAGCCTGTCTGCACCTCTACAGCACCGTACAAAACATCCGCAAAGCCGGTATGAAGCCCGCGGTGACACTTTGTCCCGCCACGCCCGTATCGACACTCGAGGACATCATCACTGAGCTTGACATGGTACTATTGATGTCGGTTGAGCCGGGATTTGGCGGACAGAAATTCATTCCGCATGCCGTAGAGAAAACACGTCAGCTACGCGAGCTAATCAAGCGCACCGGATCTAAGGCCCTCATCGAGATCGACGGCGGAGTGAATGCCGAGACCGCGCCACTCCTTGCCGAGGCAGGCGCCGACATCCTTGTAGCCGGCAGCTACGTCTTCAACGCCCCCGACCCCAAGGCCGCCATCCGCACCCTCAACGCCCTCTAACGAAAGACATGGAAGATATGCTTTTAAGCATGTCACTACGGAAGACATGCTTTTAAGCATGTCATTAAGCCACCGGAAGACATGCTTTTAAGCATGTCACTAAACCACCGGAAAACATGCTTTTAAGCATGTCACTAAGCCCTTCATTGATTATTTGCGCTTGAAGGCACAAATAGCACTCTTATAGGTCAAAAAAACATTGCGACATGCTTAAAAGCATGTCCTCCAGAGTCTTAATAACATGCTTAAAAGCATGTCTTCCATAACCTTGCTACCCGCCCATGCTAACAAAACACGGGGATGCTCATTGGTTTGAGCATCCCCGTGTTTCTGTTCTTTCGGAGTCGGTTTATCGAGCCGGAGGATAACCGTAGCGGTTATCGTAAGGCATTGTAGGCTGACAATAGAAGACTATCAAGATGATGGTGCCAACAATCGGAATGAGTCCAATCAGATACCACCAGCCACTGCGTCCGGTGTCGTGCAACCGACGGATTCCCACTGCAATCGATGGCAATGCCAATGCCAAGCCGACAAGAGTGCCAAGCATCGACTGATGAGACCCTGGCTCAAGACCATTCATTACATCTCTGATTGTCAAGAAAACAGACGGACCAGACACTGCACATCCAACAATGAATGTGAAGAGATAAAACCACCAGTACTCACTGCGCGATGCGCGACCGGTAAAGGTTGCGTACTTTTGAAGGCACGTTGAAATAGATTCAGAGAATGTCATAATTGTTTACTTTTAAGGGTTATAGTGATTTTTTTATTTAGACTCCTTTTAAGTAGCTCACAGAAATTAATGAACAAATAATATGTCGATTAATTTTTGTGAGCTACTTATCTGATTATTCAATCATTGCCACAGCCGAATGATACTTCGCCATGTTGCCTGCCTTCTTGATCGATTTCCATGCCTTGCGTCCAATCTCCTCCTCGGCATACTCCCAGAAGGGCTTTATCTTAGAGATTATCTGTGCATCGCCACAGAGCGTCGATTCATAATGCGACAATAGATTCCGATGGAACTTCATCATCATATCGATGCGTTCCTCGCGAGTCCATTCCGAACCGCCATGATATTCCGCTATCAACGACGGCCTACCCAACACTCCGCGAGCCGTCATCACGCCTGCTATCGTAGGAAACCGACGTTCAATCTCCGCGATATCCTCGGGTGTGCGAATATCTCCGTTATATATTACCGGATGACGACACTCTGACAGGAACTCCGAAAAGGCATCATAATTCACCTCTCCGCCATACTGCTGCTTTGCCACGCGCGGATGCATCGTGACCTGAACCAGCGGCATCTCATTGATGGAATCAATCACGCCGCGCCACTCCTGGCTATCGGCAAAACCGAGTCGCATCTTAAGCGAAAAATCTACGCCTTCAAACTCGCGCAACAATGCCGGTATCTGGGCGTATTGTTCGGTGTTGGCAATAAATCCTGCGCCGCGTCCACGGGCAGTCTGCAACGGGAAGGGGCATCCTGTATTGAGGTCGATACGCTTTGCTCCCTGCTCTACGAGTCCAGAAATCAACGGGCGCAACTCCTCCATATTCTTAAAGATAACCTGCGGAACCACCTCGACTTCCCGGTTCAATTCAGAGGTAAAGTCCTTCAAATCATGCTTGCGAAACTCCCCCTTCTCCAAGCGGATAAAGGGTGTATAGTAAAGATTCGAACCGCCATAAACCTGCTGGTGAAAATGACGCCATGCGGCATCGGTATGACCCTGTACGGGTGCTACTTGTATATTCATAATCATTTATTCGGTAAAAAAGCAAATACAACCGCACCAATCAAGCAGATATATGATGCGACATGATTCCATTGCAACTTCTGTCCCTGGAAACAGAACACTGCCACGATAGTGAACACTGTCAATGTTATAACTTCCTGGATGATTTTTAGTTCAAATAGCGAGAACGGACCGCCGTTTTCACGAAATCCCGCTCTGTTGGCCGGCACCATAAAACAGTACTCAAAGAAAGCGAGACCCCATGATATCAGTATAACACCAATCAGGGGCCAGCCTTTGGTTACGCCCATCGACTGTAGCTTCAGATGTCCATACCACGCGAAGGTCATAAAAACATTTGAAATAATTAACAATATTACTGTTAATAAACCTGCATTCATAATTGTTATAATACAAAAAAGACTTAAATTCTCCTCTAAATAAAGGAGCTTTGAATTTTTTAAACCGCAAATTTACATTTTTTTTTGTAATTTTGCTAATTCAATTGCATGAAGTTGTTCAAACTTATTTACGAATCTTAAAAGGAAGATGTTTTTTATTCTTTTATTAAACTTTGCGGGGTTTAATAAAAAATAAGCTTGAACAACTTCAACGTTAAAAATAGAAAAGTTCTTATGAATATTAGGAAAATTACTTCTGACGTATATTATGTCGGGGTCAATGACCGCGTAAAAACAAAATTCGAAGGGCTCTGGCCCCTCCCCTATGGCGTAAGCTACAACTCATACATAGTTGGCGGCTCGAAGAAGCTTGCCCTTATCGACACGGTTAGCATCGACGAAGTGCGCGAATATTTCAATAATCTCGACCACATCGCCGTTCACCGTTCGATCGACTATATCATCATCAACCATATGGAGCCCGACCATTCAGGCGCGCTCCCCGAGGTGATGCGCCGTTATCCGGAATGCAAAATTGTTGGTAATTCAAAGACCATCGAGATGATAAAGGGGTTCTATCACATCAACGACGAGTCGCGTTTCGTTGTCGTGAAAGAGGGCGACACGCTCGATCTGGGCGACCGCACCCTTCGCTTCACACTCACCCCTATGGTGCACTGGCCCGAAACTATGATGACCCTCATCGAGGAGGAGGGTGTGCTCTTCTCAGGCGACGCTTTCGGTACTTTCGGTGCGCTTAACGGTGCAGTAGTCGACTCGGAGATGGAGACCGACATCTACATCGCCGAGATGTACAGATACTACTCGAACATTGTGGGCAAGTATGGCAAGTTCGTACAAAAAGCCATCTCGAAACTCGAAGGCGTGGCTCTTACATACATCTGCCCGACCCACGGCCCGGTATGGCACGACGAGATTGCTCGCGTTGTTGACATCGTTCAGGATCTCGCAGCCTATCGCAGCGAACCCGGAGTTGTGATCGTATACGGTTCTATGTATGGCAACACCGCTGAAGTTGCGGAAATGATTGCCCAGGAGATTGCGGCACTTGGCATAAAAAAGATAATCATACACAACGCATCGAACTCCGATATGAGCTATATGATTCGCGATGCATTCCGCTACCAAACTCTCATCGTGGGCACTGCCACCTACTCAATGCGCATCTTCCCGCCGGTTGAGACCTTTATAAATGCCATGCAGACGCGCGAAATCAAGGGCAAAGTGTTCGGATGCTTCTCGAACTTCACCTGGGCTCCGAATGCGGCCGGCACACAATTACAAGAATTTGCCGAGTCGATGAAGATGCCTATCGTGGCTACGCTGCCCATCAAACAGTCGGCCAACGATGCCACTCGCTTCGAAGCGCGCGAATTCGCCCGCAAAATCGTAGACGCGATGAAGAATGCTTAATCAATATTAATTCCACTATAAACTATGCTACTACAACTTTTCGACGCAAGCCAATTTGTACAATGGTTTGTTGAAAACGCCAATTATTGGTTCGTGTTTATCTTCATGACTATCGAGAGCAGCTTCATCCCCTTCCCCTCGGAAGTGGTTGTGCCCCCGGCGGCATATTTGGCTTGTACAAACTACGGTGCCGGTGCCGGCATGAATATCTGGTTGGTGATCTTTTTCGCCACCCTCGGTGCGATGGCCGGTGCATTCATCAACTATTACCTGGCTTTATGGATTGGTAGGCCACTCGTTTACCGATTCGCCGATTCGCGCGTTGGTCACGCATGTCTGCTTGATCGCGCCAAGGTAGAGAAGGCGGAGAAATATTTCGACGATCATGGTGCGGCATCCACATTCATCGGACGCCTCATCCCCGCCGTTCGACAGTTGATCTCAATCCCGGCCGGTATTTCAAAAATGAACGTAGGTCAGTTTGCAATCTTCACCGCACTTGGTGCCGGCTTATGGAATGCAATATTGGCGGGACTGGGCTGGTTGCTTTCTAAGAGCGTAAGCCCCGATATGCTCTTTGCCAAGGTTGAGGAATACAACCGTTACCTCACATGGGCCGGCTACGGCATCGGAATCATCTGCTTGCTCTACATCCTCTACAACGCCTTCCTCAAGAAGCACAACAAGAAATAAAAAAATGTGCATCTTGTTGCACATATTTCCAATACCTCTATAGCGCCTGTCGCCCCGCACAAAGCGGGCCGACGGGCGGCTTTATTATAGACGTTGCGCTTCCAAGCGCGACATCCTGGAAGACATGCTTTTAAGCATGTCAAACGGAAAACATGCTTTTAAGCATGTCAATAAGACCCAGGAATACATGCTTTTAAGCATGTCAATTCATTGAAGCTCCGCACTGAGTAATTGCGCCTGAAGGCGTCCGCTCTTCTTAACGACACTCTGAGAAGAGTGTCATCCATAACAAAGCTACCCACCTTGCTGCCCGCCCATCTACGCGATTAAGATAGCAATAGAAAGCCGCGGCCAAAGAATAGAACTCCGTTCCCAAACTTACGAACAATAATGAAAAAAGAAGCGCCGACCAAAATCGGCGCTTCTTTTATTTTGTTATGTATGCAGATTAGCGGATGAAGAGGAGCTCGCGATATTTCGGGAGCGGCCAAATCTCGTTGTCGACCATCAACTCGAGCTTGTCGATATGATAACGGATTGTCTCCATCTTGGGCACAATCTCATCGTGATATGCGATTGCCTTTGAACGTTCGTTCTCAATGCGATTGGCTTTACGACGCGAGTCGACCATGGCCGATACGCCCGCCTTGATGGCCGAAACGTGATCGTTAAGCGTCTCGATCGATGCCAAATCATGGGCCGCAATCTTATCGAATTTCTCGCTCGAGAAGAGTGCCTTGATCTTGTATACATTATCGAGCAACAACGACTGATAACGAATCGCGGCCGGGATGATATGATTCACAGCCAAGTCGCCCAATACACGACTCTCGATCTGAATCTTCTTCGTATACATCTCCCACTTCACCTCGTTACGGGCCTCAATCTCCTTGCGGCTCAACACGCCCGATTTCTCGAACATCTCGATCGACTCAGGAGCAAGGTATGCATCATACATCAACGGAGCCGATGACTCGGTATCGAGACCGCGACGTGCAGCCTCCTCCTTCCACTCATCGCTGTATCCGTTGCCGTCGAACTGGATGGCACGCGACTTGCGCACCAACTCTTGGACCTCATAGAAGAGTGCCGATGTCTCATCTTCGCCAGCTTCCACTCGCTTCGAAACTGCATCTGCAAACTCCTCCAACTGAGCTGCCACAGCCGCATTGAGTGCGATAAGTGCAGCGGCGCAGTTTGCCGACGAACCGACAGCGCGATACTCAAAGCGATTGCCCGTAAATGCAAACGGGCTGGTGCGGTTGCGGTCTGTGTTATCGATCATCAACTCCGGAATCTGCACAACGTCGAGCGTCATACCCTCCTTGCCCTTGATTGCAATCTTTTCGGGAGTCTCGGCAGCCTCAACGGCATCGAGAATCTGGCTCAACTGCGAACCGAGGAACATTGAGATAATGGCCGGTGGCGCTTCGTTTGCACCCAGACGGTGAGCGTTGGTTGCACTGCTTATCGAAGCTTTCAGAAGCGCATTGTGCTTATGCACGGCCGCCATTACATTGGCCACGAAGGTAATGAATCGAAGATTTGACTTTGCAGTCTTTCCGGGCGAGAAGAGCTGTTCGCCCAGGTCCGTGCCCAAGCTCCAGTTGTTATGCTTACCGCTACCGTTGATACCGGCAAACGGTTTCTCGTGAAGAAGCACACGGAAGTTATGACGCTTCGCAACCTCCTCGATGAGCGACATCAATAGCAGGTTGTGGTCGTTGGCCAAGTTTGCCTCCTCATAGATAGGGGCAAGCTCAAACTGGTTCGGTGCAACCTCATTGTGACGCGTCTTTGCCGGAATTCCCAACTTATGCGACTCCGTTTCGAGGTCGAGCATAAAGGCCTCCACACGACTCGGAATTGCGCCGAAGTAGTGGTCGTCGAGCTGCTGATTCTTTGCCGACTCATGTCCCATCAACGTACGCCCGGTCATCACCAGGTCCGGGCGCGCGGCATACAGCGCCTCATCGACCAAGAAATACTCCTGCTCCCAGCCCAAGAAGCATGTAACATGATTCACACGCGAATCAAAGAAACGCGCCACACGGGTTGCTGCCTTGTCGATGCTGTTGAGCGAACGCAACAACGGTGTCTTGTAGTCGAGACTCTCGCCTGTGTATGAAATAAAGACAGTGGGGATACACAACGTATTGTCGACAATAAACGCCGGCGACGAAATGTCCCAGGCAGAATAACCGCGAGCCTCGAACGTGTTGCGAATACCTCCGTTCGGGAAGCTTGACGCATCAGGTTCCTGCTGCACCAACAGCTTGCCGTTGAACTTCTCAACCATTCCGCCCTTGCCATCATGCTCAACAAAGGCATCATGCTTCTCGGCCGTGCTGCCGGTGAGGGGGTGAAACCAGTGCGTGTAGTGACGAGCGCCGTTATCGATGGCCCACTGCTTCATGCCGGTTGCAACACTGTCTGCTATCTCCCTGCTAAGGGGTTCGCGATTGTCGATTGCATGCACCAGCGAGTCGTAGGTCTCTTTCGGAAGATACTCGAACATCTTCTGACGGTTAAACACCTGCTTGGCGTAATACTTCTCCACTCTCTCTTTCGGAAGCTCTACCTTCACAGCTTTGCGACTTGAGGCCTCCTCAACACTTTTAAATCTTAAACTTGACATAATTTATAATGTATAATATTTAGCCCGGCTTCGGGCTTATCTATTGCGTTGTTTGACTGAAGTTGCTTAAACAACTCCTTAACTAAATTCTTTTATTTTACAAAGCGCGACATGGCTCGCATTGTGTTTTCGGGCGAATTGAAACCTGTAAGGCGAATATAACCCTCGCCCGCTTCGCCAAAACCTACACCCGGCGTGCATGAGATCTGCTTCTCTTCCAATAGCTTTGTGAAAAGATCCCACGAGCCTTCGCCTTCGGGCGACTTCAACCACACATACGGTGAATTCTCGCCTCCGAACGCTTCAAATCCGGCAGCCTCCATCGAACGGCGAATCAGCTTGGCATTCTCGAGATATAGCCCAATTGTGCGCTTTATTGCCTCTCGACCCGCTGGGGTGTAGAGTGCGGCCGCTCCTCGCTGAATGATGTAGCTGGCTCCATTAAATTTAGTTGTCTGACGGCGGTTCCACAACTTGCGCAACGAAACCTCTTCGCCATCCTTATTATACCCCTTCAACGCGGCGGGTACAACCGTATATCCACATCGCAATCCGGTGAATCCTGCAGTTTTCGAGAAACTGCGAATCTCGATTGCCACTCGTTCGGCGCCCGGAATCTCATAGATTGAGCGAGGAACACCCTCTTCGGTTACGAAAGCCTCGTAAGCCGAATCGTAAATGATGATTGCCTTCTCGCGCTCGGCATACTCTACCCATGCCTCCAACTCGGCACGAGTGAACACAGCTCCCGTCGGATTCGACGGCGAACAGAGAATCACCACATCGGCATGCACATCGGGCACACTGGGCTTGAAGCCATTCTCGGCATTTCCCTCAAGATATACAATGCGGCTCCAACGTCCGTCGGCATCCTGTTCGCCTGCACGGCCCGACATTACAGCCGTATCGGCATATACCGGATATCCCGGATCGGCAACCGCCACGATACTCTCTTCCGAATATATATCGCCAAGGTTACCCAAGTCGCTCTTTGCTCCGTCGCTTATAAAAATCTCGTCAGCGCTAATCTCGATTCCGCGCTGTTTGTAATCATAATCGGCAATGGCATTACGCAAAAAATCGTATCCCTGCTCGGGTCCATAACCGTGAAAAGTCTCAGCACGTCCCATATCGTCGACGGCCTTATGCATCGCCTCCAAGACACACTCGGCAATCGGCACGGTCACATCGCCAATATCCATACGAATCACATCCGCATCGGGATGCGCTTCCTTGTACTCTCTGAGCCTTCGAGCCACTGTCGAAAATAGATAGCTCTCGGGCAATTTCTCAAAATTGTCGTTGATTCTCATAGTTTATTACTGTTGTTTTAGAAGTTGTTTAAACAACTTCATGATTAAGATTCGTAAATAAGTTTAAACAGCTTCTAATAATAATACACTCCGTCGCAGATGAATTCGGCCGGACCGGTCATCATGACATGATTGGTGGTCTCATCCCACTCTATCTTCAGTGTGCCGCCGCGAAGTTTCAAATCAGCACTGCGGTCGGTAAGGCCGTTAAGCACAGCCGCCACTAACGTGGCGCATGCGCCGGTGCCGCACGCCCAGGTCTCGCCGGTGCCGCGTTCCCAGACGCGCATCTCAATCTCGCGTCTGTTCACAATCCTGGCAAACTCAATGTTGGCTTTGCGCGGGAAGATATCGGCAACCTCCAATTGCGGTCCCTCTTCAAGCACCATCTGATCCGTAATTTCCGGAACAAAAATAATGGCATGAGGGTTACCCATGCCTACTGCCGTGATGTGGTAGCTTTTGCCGCCAACAATCTCCTCTTCCAATATTTTGCACTCACCTTTGCGGACAACTGCGGGGACACCGGCGGCGTCGAGAGTCGGAGTTCCCATATCGACCGTAACCGAAGTTACGCGATCATCCTCCACGTGGAGCTTAAGGATTTTGATGCCGGCACCTGTCTCAAGAGTTATCTCACGCTTTGCGGTCAAACCCTTTTCAAAGACATACTTCCCGACACAACGACTTGCATTTCCGCACATCTCAGCTTCCGAACCATCCGCATTAAACATTCGCATGCGAAAATCGGCAACTTCCGATTGCATAATTAAGACAAGGCCATCGCTTCCGACCCCAAAATGGCGGTCACTCACCCTACGCGCCAAGTCTGCGATATCGCCCGGCACGCTCTCCGTCGCATTGATGTAGATATAATCATTTCCTGCACCATGCATCTTGGAAAAGGCTACTTTTCTGTGTTCTTCAAACATATTCTACAAAATTGAACAAATATGCTCGCAAATTTAACACTTTTTTGTCAGATATCAATCATCTTTCTCAAAAAAGATTAGAAATTATTTCATCCGACACCATAATTCCCTCTTCACTAAGCATAACCGCATCGCCTTGGCGCGCCATCATTCCTCGCCTAATCTCCTTATCTACAATACTTTCCAATCTCATTTTAGCCACCGCGCCAAATCGCTCCCCATATTCACTTAAATTCAGACCCGAGCGGCAGCGCAACCTTGTCATCAGCATCTCCTCGCGAAGCTCATCGAGGTCCAACACCTCAGAATCGTTGAAACACTCACCTTGCTCAACCGCCACAATATACTTGCGCACATCGGCAATATTCCACCTCCGACATCGATCGCCGTCATAACTATGCGCCGAAGGACCCAAACCCACATAGCGCACACCGCGCCAATATGCAGAATTATGTTGCGACTCCCGGCCCGGCAACGAATAATTCGATATCTCATATCGCTGATATCCTACCTCGGCCAACCTTCGGCTCAACAACTCAAACATTGACACACTGCAATCATCGTCGGCCTCCTCCAACTCTCCGGCATCGCGCATACGTGTCAACGCCGTGCGCTCTTCATACATCAAAGAATAAGCCGAGATATGCTCCGGTCGCAACTGCAAAATCCTATCTACTGTTCGCGACAGACTCTCCAACGTCTGTCCAGGCAACCCGAACATCAAATCCAAACTTACATTCTCAAAATGGCGTCTCAGAATCTCATATGCCGCAACAGCCTGGGCCGCATTATGCCTACGCCCAATCACCTTCAACTCCCCGTCTTCAAAACTCTGCACACCCATACTGACGCGCGTAAAACCCATAGCGCGCCATGCGGCAGCCAACTCCTCGGTCACATCGTCGGGATTCACCTCTATCGTCGATTCAACAAACGTCGGCTCCTCGCCCAACGCCTTACGCAAAATATCGCGAATCCCACCAACCAAACGACGCATCTCATCGATAGGCATCAACGACGGTGTGCCCCCGCCAACATACAGCGTAAGACGCCTACAATCGGTCAACTCCCCACCTTCGACGCAACGCTCGTCGCACTCCCTTAGAAGAGCCGAAACCAAGCGCGACCAATCAGCCCGACGTTCCCCCTCGCTATAAAAATCGCAATAAATGCAGCGACGCCTACAAAACGGTATATGCACATATACCCCACCTTCTCTATTCATAATGTCTTATTCTTTAGCACCGCAAAATTACTCATTTTTATCATATGTATCAATCCTATTTTGCCAAAACCGAAATTATCCGTAATTTTGCAACACAAACAATGAAGTTGTCTAAACTTATTTTTTATTAAAATTTGCGAGAGATTTTTGAACTGATTTTTTCACACGAAGAGGAAGCAACCTTCTGGTTGGTTCCGATGAGAGGGAAAAAAGCAGTCAAAAAGATCCGCAAAGATTAATAAAAGAATAAAATTCAACTTCATTTTAAGATTCGTAAATAAGTTTAGACAACTTCAATAAGATTCAACAAACTTCAATATGTCTGATTACTCCCTTTTCCTTGCACGAAGAATAGCCCTGCAGAGCGAAGGCGAAAAACGCTCGCCGGCAATCAAAGTTGCCATCGCCGCCGTTGCCCTATCCATTACCGTAATGCTAATGGCCATTGCAATCGTCATGGGATTCAAACGCGAAATTCGTGACAAAGTCACAGGCTTCAACTCCCACATCACACTTTTTGCTGTGCCGCAGTCGGACTATGACTCCAATCTCATAACCTACACCCCGACTCTCAAGAAGCTCCTTGACCAACAACCATTCATTACATCGCACGCTCTGGAGGCATCGGTCCCCGCCATAATCAAAACACCCGACAACTTCAAAGGTGTCTACCTCAAAAGTCTGGCAGGTGCTCAACTCCTTGATTTCCTCAACAAAAACATGACAGAGGGCAAAGTGCCCGACTATAGCAAAGAGGGCACGAAACAGCAGATCGTACTCTCGCAGTCGGTAGCAAACCAACTCGGTCTCAAACTGGGCGACAAAATCGACACATACTTTATCTCAGATGCGGTGCGCGTACGCCGACTCGAAATCACAGGTATCTTCAACTCGCATTTCGACAGCTACGACAACATCTTCATCTACGGCAACCTCAACCTCATCCAAGATCTTGCACAGATCGACGACAAACAGGGCACTGCAATATCGATTGCTATCAACGACTTCAACAACCTTGACCAATACACCAAGCAACTACAACAAGAACTCAACAAAGGCGTTGCCGAAGGACTACTATACACCGTCTACCGCACCGAAAACGCCCACACCATGGGAGCGGGATACTTCCAATGGCTTGGACTATTAGATATGAATGTCATAGTAATTCTGACACTAATGATATTCGTGGCATGCATAACACTCATCTCGGGAATGCTAATCATAATCCTTGACAAGAAACGCTTCATCGGACTCATACGTTCGCTCGGGGCTCCAATTTCACGAGTAAGGCGCATCTTCGTATATCTCGCACTGCGTGTGGCGCTAATTGGCATCGTGATTGGCAACCTCATCACCCTTCCGTTGCTCTGGATTCAGGACCGTTACCACATAATTCCGCTCAATGCCGACTCCTACTACATCGACTTCGTACCGGTAGAGATAAGCTGGCAAGCCATCCTGATTCTCAACCTGGCCACCGTCGTCATCATCTACCTCTCGCTCATCCTCCCCTCATGGTTTGCCGCCAAAATCTCACCCGCCGAAACCATGCGATACGAATAACCCGCCCACAAAATACAGCCATAAGCGAAAGGGTGTGTCATAATATTAATTTATGACACACCCTATTTTTAAGGGGCTCAGATGAGCCTTAATATTTCTTATTTAAGTTTTTAGACTCAGTTTAGAGGAGGGCGGCCGAACGACGAATGAAGGCAGCTAACTGCTCGCCCTTCAAGAGTCCGTTCTGAAGCAATGCCAAATCTATAATCTGCTTCACTGCGGGCACTGTGGCGGCATAGTTGCGAATCATCTCCTCGCGCTTCGCGGTGTTGGCCTCGGCTTGTTTTGCTACCTCCTCTTTGTTCTCTTCTGCATTCTCTTCGGGCTTCGGCAACAGCGGCTCAAGATCGGCTGTCAACGCTACCTTGGCGTCATCGATAATCTTGCGCACCGCAGGTTGCTCTACATTCACCACCAATGCATACATATCCGGCATCTGACCATAGAAGTTCATGCCAGGCTGCATAGCCGCCATGTCCTTCATACGACGCATCATCTCGTTTTGCGTTATCACTGCCGGGGCTGCATCTGCAGAAAGTGCATTATATTCCACGATGAAATTAGCATCCTTCACCTCAGGCATCTGACTGCGGAACATACCGCTTACAAGTTCAATCTCCAACGGCGACAAATCGGCCTGCTTATCCTCAGCCTTAGCAATGAGTCGCTCGGGAGTATCAGAGTCTACACGCACAAAGCGAGTCTTTTCAAGTTTCGACTCCAACATCTGAATCACGTGCTGATCCAACTGTCCGTCCATCAGAAGAACATTGTATCCCTTAGCCTCTGCTCCCTCGATATATGCATACTGAGCTGTCTTGTCGGTTGCATAGAGATAGATTACACTACCCTCCTTATCGGTCTGAGTCGGCGCAACAAGTGTTGAGTATTCCTCCAATGTGTAATAATTGCCGTTCACATCCTTAAGCAGGAAGAATTTCTTGGCCTGCTCGTAGAACTTCTCGTCGGTCAGCATACCATACTTAATGAAGACCTCGATGTCATCCCACTTCTTTTCGAATTCCTTGCGGTCGTCCTTGAACATGCTGTTCAATTTCTCGGCAACCTTCTTTGAGATATAACCGGAAATCTTCTTCACCTGCTGGTCGGCCTGCAAGTAAGAGCGGCTCACATTCAACGGAATGTCAGGCGAATCGATCACACCCTGCATCAGCATCATGAACTCCGGAACCACACCCTCTACCTGATCGGTTACATACACCTGATTGCAATAGAGCTGGATGCGATTCTTCTGCATATCGATATTCGACTTAATCTTCGGGAAATACAAGATACCTGTCAGATTAAACGGATAGTCAACGTTCAGGTGAATCCAGAACATCGGATCCTCCTCGCCGGGACGCAACTCATGATAGAACTTGATATAATCCTCGTCGGTCAAATCGGCGGGTTTCTTTGTCCACAAAGGCTCGGTTGCATTGATTACGTTGTCCTTGTCTGTATCAACGTACTTGCCATCTTTCCACTCCTGCTCCTTGCCGCTAATAACAGGCACCGGAAGGAATCGGCAATATTTCTTTAGCAACGTATCGATACGCACCTGCTCCAAGAATTCCTTGTTATCGTCGTCGATATAGAGGATGATATCCGTACCGCGTTCAGGCTTCTCAATCTCCTCCATCTCATATTCAGGACTGCCGTCGCACTCCCACTTCACGGCCTTTGCACCCTCTTTATAAGAGAGAGAACGAATCTCAACACGCTTCGACACCATGAATGCCGAATAGAAACCGAGACCGAAATGACCGATAATCGAATTGGCTGTATCCTTATACTTCTCCAGGAACTCTTCGGCGCCTGAGAATGCAATCTGATTGATATACTTCTCGATGTCGGCGGCATCCATACCGATACCATGGTCGGAAACAGTCAATGTTCCAGCCTCTTTATCGATCGATACCTTCACATTCATCTCGCCAAGCTCGCCCTTGAACTCGCCAAACGAAGCAAGAGTTTTAAGCTTTTGCGTTGCATCAATCGCGTTGCTCACCAACTCACGAAGAAAGATTTCGTGATCGCTATACAAAAATTTCTTGATAACGGGGAAGATATTTTCAGTGGTTACCCCGATAGTACCTTTTGCCATAACTTTATATGAGTTAATATCTTTATGTTGTGTCTATTTTATTTGACATGACACCATTCAAATTCCGTGCCACATTACTTAAGAAACAATCTTAACCCATAAAAAGTTATTTTCGGCACTCCTCTCAGTTGCCCCCAGGGCCGGGCGGCGCGCCTCTTTGTGTCGAGTGCAAGCGCATTCATGCGCCCCGGCCTCCCAGTCGTCTCCCCGGACCGATGAGCGGCGCGCCTCTTTGTGTCGAGTGCAAGCGCATTCATGCGCCCCGGCCTCCCAGTCGTCTCCCCGGACCGATGAGCGGCGCGCCTCTTTGTGTCGAGTGCAAGCGCATTCATGCGCCCCGGCCTCCCAGTCGTCTCCCCGGACCGATGAGCGGCGCGCCTCTTTGTGTCGAGTGCAAGCGCATTCATGCGCCCCGGCCTCCCAGTTCCCAATTTTACAAAAAGAGAGGGGGCATGCCATCATGCCCCCTCTTCTTAAGCTTCTTGCTGTGTTAAAACACGAACTGAAGTCGCGCCTGAACTATGTTAATCATGTCGCGCGGTGCAACCGGACTCTCCTTGACATCGGTCAGCGACCAGCGCAAACGTGCCGCCATATAGCGATTTATGTAATAATTCAACGTTAATGAATAATCGCGGCTCAAACCGCCGTTCATCACCGCGTTCTCCTTTGTGCCGGCATCAGTCACATCGGCCGACGCTACGAGCTCCAACGTACCAGCCGAAGGTGTGGCCAACGATGCATCGCTCTTCGAATAACTGTACTCATCATCGCCAACCAACAAAACACGCAACGAGCCGAATCCACCCATTGCCTTATAAGCCGCCGCGCTATGACGGGGCACAATCATATACGTTCCTTGTGTTTCGAACGCAAAACAGCCTGTGGCCAATACGGCCTCGCCCTCAAACTTCCAGTCGCCAACGGCATCCTTTATCGGAGCCGACAACATCGGCACACTCGCCACGTTGGTCGGGAACGACGCTGAATATGTACGGAAGCCGGGCGATACTACCTCCTCGCCACTTTCATCCTTGGCCTGTGTGTGAGATGCTGTTTCATAAAAGGCAGTAACACCAAGATGCGCCACATCGCCATTCTCGATTACCGGATGCCAAACGCTGCGCACCGCACCGCCGACACTTACCTTTCCCTGCTCGGTCGAATTAAGCGTCATCGAGCGTCCGCCCACAAATGCCGAACCACTCACATATGCATCATTATCGTTATATGTATACGCCGCTCCGATCTTGCGCGTCATGGTGCGGAAGAAGCTCTCCGACACCTGCGGAATCATTGAAGGCTTAAGCGAAGATGAACCGCCGCCACGGATACCGAACTGCGGAATGAAATAACCGAAACGCATGCTGTTCGACTGATTGATATTCTTCTGCATATACACATCCTTCATACCGATCTTGCCATAGCTATAACCCACCTCGATACGCGCCAACCAATCTTGATAGCGTGCAATTGCACCTGCACGCACCTCCGAAATCGACATACCATCGTTAAAACTTTTTCCACTTGGCAGATAAACCGCTCCGTCTAAATGAACACGTCCAATCGGAGCCACCTGCAACACATCCTGAGCCGCGGCCGGAGATGCAAGTCCTAAAAATGCACTTACTATCGCCGAACTTAAAAATAATTTAGATTTTTTCATGTTATGCAACAATTTTGGTTGCAAAGTTAAAAAAAAATTTGGTAGACCGAAAGTCAAGTATTAATTTTGAAGTCAAATTGCGGAGGCAATATGCAAGATGTAACAAAAGTTTAACAATAGTTTAATACCGACGTTTTGCACACCTCTTATATATCTAATTATATATCTAACGAAAACAAATAAAAACAACAATAGATCCATGGAACAACAGATTCAGAAGACATGTCTCCACGACCGCCACGTGGCGCAAGGAGCATTGATGTCGCCTTTCGCAGGTTTTGATATGCCGATTCAGTATGTTGGCATCACTGAGGAACACAACGCCGTGCGCCACGAAGTGGGTGTATTCGATGTCAGCCATATGGGTGAGGTTCGAGTAACTGGTCCGGAAGCATGCCGTTTTGTAAATCACATCTTCACTAACGATGTTACCGGCGCTGCCGATGGTCAGATTTTCTACGGCATGATGTGCTATGAGAATGGTGGCACTGTCGACGACCTTCTTGTCTACAAAGTTAACGACAACGAGTTCTTCCTCGTTATCAACGCATCGAACATCGATAAGGACGTGGCTTGGATTCGCCAGCACGCCGAGGGCTACAACGTAACTATCGAAGATGAAAGCCCCAAATATGGCGAGGTAGCCATTCAGGGTCCGAAAGCCGAAGCCACTATCGAGGCCGTACTCGGTATTCCGGTTCAAGACTTGGCTTTCTACAATTTCAAAACCATCACCGCTAACGGCGAAGAGATTATCGTAAGCCGCACTGGATACACCGGCGAAGACGGCTTCGAAATCTATGGTAGCCACGATTTCATCTGCAACGTTTGGGATCGACTCATGAAGGCTGGTGTTGCAGCCTGTGGTTTGGGTTGCCGCGACACTCTCCGCTTTGAGGTTGGTTTGCCCCTCTATGGCGACGAGCTCGCAGCCGATATCTCGCCCATCGAAGCAAGCCTCAGCATGTTCGTAAAACTCGACAAAGAGGAATTCCTGGGCAAAGAGGCACTCGCCAAGCAGAAAGCCGAGGGTGTGACACGCCGCATCGTTGGTTTGGAACTCGACGGCAACGCCATTCCCCGTCACGGTTACCCCGTAGAGGTTAACGGAGAGGTTGTTGGCGAAATCACCACCGGCTATCGTTCAATCTGCACAGGCAAGAGCGTTGCTATGGCCATGATCAACAAGCCCTACGACAAACTCGGCACTGCAGTTGAGGTACGCATCCGCAAAAAGACCTTCCCCGCCGTAGTGGTTAAGAAACGCTTCTACGACAAAAGCTACAAAAAATAATACGAAACATCAATTCTTAAATAAATAATACAATGAGCAAGACAGCAGAGGGATTCAAATATGCAGAATCTCATGAATGGGTAAAAGTTGAGGGTGACATCGCCCTCGTTGGTATCAGCGACTACGCACAGCACGCACTCGGCAACATCGTATATGTTGATATGCCCGAAGTTGGCGACGAGGTTGTGGCCGGCGAAGAGTTCGGTGCAGTTGAGTCTGTAAAGGCAGCAAGCGATCTCTACTCTCCGGTATCGGGCGAGGTTGTTGAAATCAACGAAGAGCTCGAGGACACTCCGGACGCTATCAACGCAGACGCTTTCGGCACTTGGATCATCAAAGTAAAAATGAGTAACCCTGCTGAGGTTGACGAGCTCCTCGACGCCGCAGCTTATGAAAAGATCTGTGAGCATGCTTAATCGATTTATGCCCCACACCGAGGAAGACATCCGCGTGATGCTCGACCGAATCGGTGTAGCTTCAATCGACGATCTTTTCAATGATATCCCGTCGGAGGTCATATTCAAAGAGGAATATGACATTCCGTCGGCGATGTCGGAAATTGAATTGCGTCGTCACTTCAAAGAATTGGCTAAAAAGAACAATAATCTAACTGTATTTGCAGGTCGTGGCGTTTACGACCACTACACTCCGTCGGTGGTGCCTCACCTCTTGCAACGCAGCGAGTTCTATACAGCATATACCCCCTACCAGCCTGAAATCTCTCAGGGCACATTGCAGTACATCTGGGAATACCAGAGCATGATCAGCGAACTCACCGGCTTGGAGATGACCAACGCTTCGATGTACGACGGCACTACAGCCACCGCCGAAGCTATGTTCATGATGGTGGCTTCGGCCAAGAAGCGCAACCGCGTTCTTCTGTCGGCTACGTTGCTCGATCAGGTAATCAAGGTGGTTGAGACATACGCCAAGTTCCACGGCATCGATGTCACAGTTATCCCCGAAAAGGATGGCGTAACAGATTTCGAGGCTATGCAGGCCGAACTCGCCAAGGGCGACGTTGCTGGCGTAATAGTTCCGACTCCCAACAAATATGGTATCGTTGAGGATTACACCGGCTTTGCCGACGCAATCCACGCTCAAAAGGCATTCCTGACAATCTATGCCGACCCATCGACTTTGGCAGTGCTTCGCGCTCCGGGCGAATGGGGTGCCGACATAGCTTGCGGCGACGGTCAGAGCCTCGGCATGCCGATGCAGTTCGGTGGCCCCTACCTGGGCTTCCTCTCTTGCGCAGCCGGCATGATCCGCAAAATGCCGGGTCGTGTTGTGGGTGCAACTAAAGATGCCTCTGGCAAGCGTTGCTTCGTGCTTACGCTCCAGGCTCGCGAACAGCACATCCGCCGCGACAAGGCAACTTCAAACATCTGCTCAAACCAGAGCTTGATGGCGCTTTTCGCCACAATCTATCTCTCGTTGCTCGGCAAAGAGGGCTTAAAAGAGGTTAATCGCCTATCGGCCGACGGCGCTCACTATCTCTGCAACAAGCTTGTGGAGAGCGGCAAGTTTACATTGGCATTCCAGAAGCCCTTCCTTAAGGAGTTCACTCTCAAAACCGACCTCGACGTGGAGGCAATGAACGCTCGCCTTCTCGAGAACGGCATCATGGGCCCGGTGAACCTTGGCAACGGTTTGGTGGAATTCGCCGTAACAGAAAACCGCACACGTGCTGAAATCGATAAATTAGTTAACGTAATTTTGGAGGCTTGACAAGGAGATGAAAACATACGATAAACTTATATTTGAATTGTCACGCCCCGGACGCACGGGCTATGACCTTCCGAAGAATGAGTTCGACACTTGCGCAATCTGCGGATTGCCCGAAAACCTTCGTCGTCAGGAGGCACCCGAGCTTCCCGAAGTAGCTGAGCTCGAGGTAGTTCGTCACTTCACCAATCTTTCGAACAAGAACTTTGGTGTTGACACCGGCTTCTATCCCCTGGGTTCATGTACAATGAAGTATAACCCCAAGATTAACGAGGAGATTGCCGCTATGCCCGAATTCGCCGGTCTGCACCCGATGCAGAACGCCGAGACAGCACAGGGTGCACTCGAGCTCTACTATAATCTTCAGAAAGCATTGTCGAACATTGCAGGTTTGGCAGAGTTCACTCTCAATCCCTATGCGGGTGCTCACGGCGAGTTGACCGGTTTGATGGTGATGCGTCAATATCACATTGCTCGCGGCGACGAGAAGCGCACCAAGGTTATCGTGCCCAACTCAGCTCACGGCACAAACCCGGCGTCGGCTGCCGTTGCCGGTTTGCAGGTAATCGAAGTGAAGTCGAAACCGAACGGTTCGATCGATGTCGAGGATCTCAAGCCGTTGCTCAACGATGAAGTTGCCGGTATTATGATGACAAACCCCAACACTTTGGGTATGTTCGAAACCGAGATCGTAGAGATTGCAAAGTTGGTTCACGAGGCCGGCGGTCTGCTCTACTACGACGGAGCCAACCTCAACCCGATGTTGGGTAAGGTTCGTCCGGGCGACATGGGCTTCGATATCATGCACATCAACCTCCACAAGACCTTCTCAACGCCTCACGGTGGTGGTGGTCCCGGTTCAGGTCCGGTTGGTGTGGCCGCTCACTTGGTCGACACTCTTCCCGCTCCACGCGTAGTGAAGAAGGCCGACGGCACATTTGCCATCGATACCAAGGGCGACAAGAGCCTCGGCTCTGTGTCGGCTTTCCTCGGCAACTTCAGCGTCATGATGAAGGCTTATGCCTACATCCTCACGCTCGGTAAAGAGAATCTCAAGAATGTAGGTCCGTTGGCAACTTTGAATGCAAACTATATCAAGGAGTCGTTGAAAGATGACTATCTGTTGCCTATTGCAGGTCACTGCAAGCATGAGTTCGTATTCGACGGTTTGAAGGACAAATCGACTGGCGTAACAACTCTCAACGTTGCAAAGCGTCTTCTCGACTATGGTTTCCATGCACCCACAATCTACTTCCCGCTTCTCTTCCACGAGTCGATGATGATCGAGCCCACCGAGACCGAGAATCTGGAAACACTCAACGAGTTCATCGAAGTAATGCATAAGGTGGCTCAAGAGGCTCGCGAGACTCCCGAGTTGGTAAAGGATGCTCCTCACACCACACTCATCTCGCATCCCGACGAGACTACTGCAGCCAAGAAACCGATCCTTTCATATCGTCAATTGAAAAATGCATAACGATCTTATCATAATCGGTGCCGGTCCCGGGGGCTACGAAACAGCCCTCGAGGCCGCACACCGTGGCTTAAGCGTAACTCTCTTCAACGGAGGTGCGCTGGGTGGCACATGCCTCAACGAAGGTTGCATCCCCACCAAATGTCTTTGCAAAGATTCAGAGGTGGTGGCAGCTTTCAAAGAGGCCGATAAATTCGGTGTCGATGACTTTACTTTCACTGTAGATTATGGACGCATTCTGGCGCGCAAAGCCGACGTAACATCACGTCTCCGCGAAGGAATCGCCATGATGATGAAGCAGGCCGGCGTGAACGTTGTTGACGCCATGGCTTCGTTTAAAGACGCCAATACACTCGTTGCCAATGGCGAAGAGTATTCAGCCGATAAAATCATCATCGCCACAGGCTCAACATCGCGTTCACTCCCCATTCCGGGTCACGACCTGGAGTGCGTAATGGACTCGACCGATATCCTCGCCATGGAGCATATTCCGGCGTCGCTCACCGTCATTGGCGGTGGCGTAATCGGAATGGAGTTTGCATCTATCTTCGCCAACCTCGGTTCGCAGGTCACTGTAATCGAGTATATGAAGCAGATTCTGCCTCCGTTCGATTCCGATATCGCCAAACGCTTGAAGCAGGCTCTTTCAAAGCGCGGTGTGAATATCATTACCGGTGCTGCAGCCAAGCGTATCGAGCAGAATGAAGACTACGAAATCGTTGTCACCTACGAGACCAAAGGAAAAGAGCAGACCGTTGTCAGCACCGACCTTCTTATGGCCGTAGGACGCGCACCGCGCGTTGAGGGCTTGAACCTCGAAGCTGCCGGTGTGGAATACTCGCCCAAGGGTATCCCCGTAAACGACAACATGCAGACCAACGTCGAGCACATCTATGCCGTAGGCGACGTTAACGCACGCCTCATGCTGGCACACGTAGCCTCGTTCCAGGGACAGCGCGCCCTCAACCACATCCAGGGCATTGAGGATGAAATTCGTTTCGACCTCGTACCCTCGGCAGTATTCACACTGCCCGAATGTGGCATGGGAGGTCTGACCGAAGAGGAATGCAAGGCCCGCGGCATCGAAACCATCGTAGGCAAAAGCTTCTACCGTGCCAACGGCAAGGCATTGGCCATGGGCGAAGAGGAAGGTTTGTGCAAGCTAATCTTCGCTAAAGAGGATGAGCGACTCATCGGCGCACACATCATGGGTGCCGACGCAGCACTACTTTCACAACAGGCAGTAGATTTCATGAATGCCGGCGCAACACGCCGCAAGATTTGCCAGACAATCTTCGGCCACCCGACGCTCAGCGAGATCCTCCTCTCGGCCTGCCACGCAGCCAAATAAGCGCCAATCCCCACACGATTTCTGAATCGCACCAATAAAAAACAGCTCGCTGCAATCGAGGGCACTGAAAAAGTCCCATCTTAGGACAACCATATGAT
>QLIP01029952.1_pt1 | contig 22704 bp, 15 predicted proteins | sample 1769771 | NCBI WGS metagenome assembly QLIP01 (sample SAMN09428762, study PRJNA476227) | Gut metagenome, whole genome shotgun sequencing project. | isolation source: cecum | host: Rhizomys sinensis | place: China: Jinsha town of Minqing, Fujian Province | collected 2013-09-23 | reverse complement strand
CCCGTCTTGGTTGTAGTCGTAGGCTTGCACCCACTCCTGCAAAGGCGGCAGAGAGGCCTCATACACCGGTGCATATCTGTACGCTCCACGCGCCGCAGAAGCAGAAGCAGACCCCGCTGCCAAGCTCGCGCCGTCCGTCGCAAAGCGCGAAACATCCGCCACAAAACAATACGGTTTCTTGCTATTTCTATCAAACACCACCAAGTCGTCCACCTCATCGCCATTTAGGTCCAACGCCACGATATGCGCGGCGTTCAGCCCACCGGCCCACGCATTGGGCAAACCCTCCACCACCGGCCCGTCGCCGCCCGATACACCCCGAAACGAAAACAGAAAAGTCGCGCGGTCCACAGCAGCCGCGCCATCCGCGCCAGAAGCAGCCGACGAAGCCACAACCGCGCCGTCTGCGCCCGAAGCAACAGCCGCAACACCATCCGCAACAGCCACACCCGTCGCCGCACACAATAGCAGCACCACACCACATCTTATCACGCTTCCCGTTTTCATCTTCTTAGAACGGTGTTTCCACCGCATACAGCGGCCTATTGGTCATCCAATCTTCTTCCCTATACGGCAACATCGAAAAACGCACCGCCTTTTCGGGTTTGTATTTATCGCAAAACATCCTGAAACTGCGCGAATGGACGTTGACTTCGGCCTTCACTTCCACCGGAATAATTTCAGAGCCGCGTTGCACCAAGAAATCAACCTCGGCCGTGCTGCGTTCGTTGGTCCAATAGCCAATCATATCGTCGGCTTTAAGCCTTAATTGCTGCATCACATATTGCTCGGTCAAAGCCCCTTTGAACTCGGTAAAAATGCGGTTCTTCTCCAACAAAATCCGGGCATCCAAAGAGGTCATGGCCGCCAAGAGCCCCACATCCGACAAAAACAATTTGAATACCGCCAAATCCTGATAGGCCGACAAAGGGATAGACGGCTTGGAAGAACGCCGCGCACGCAAAAAGAGGCCACACCGGCACAACCATTCAATGGCCAATTCGTAGTCTTTGGCCCGCGCCCCCTCTCTTATCACGCCATAAACAAACTTCTTGTTTTCTTTGGCCAACTGCGCCGGCAAAGAGTTCCACACGCTGTGCAAACGCTGAATCATATCCTTGGGTACATGCTTGGAAAAATCGGCATCATACGACGAAAGAATTTCTTGCTGCACCTTGCGCACCAGCTCCAAATCTTTGGTTTTAATATAGGTTTCCACCGCTTCGGGCATACCGCCCACATAGAAATACCATTTGAGTTGTTCCACTAATTTTTCGTGATAAACTTCAAGGGTTTTCCAATCGCCGTTTTGCAGAATTTTGACTAATTGCTTTTCGTTTTGCGCTTCCAAAAACTCGTAGAACGACAAGGGGCGCAGCTCCATAAAGTTTACCTTGCCCACCGGAAACGACACGTTTTCGTGCAAATCCATTCCCAAGAGCGAACCGGCCGCTATGACGTGATATTCGGGCGCATCTTCGCAAAAGTATTTCAAAGACGTAATGCCACGCGGCACCGCCTGAATTTCGTCAAAAACAATCAGCGTGTTTTTGGGTTCGATTTGCGTCTGTGCGTGAATTTGCAAGGCTTGCACAATACGTTCCGGATTAAAATCCCGATCGAACAAATCTTGCAAAGTCGATTCTTTCTCAAAGTTGATATAGATACATTGTTTGTAATAACGTGCGCCAAAATCTTTCAGCAGCCACGTCTTACCCACCTGACGCGCTCCCATCAGCACGAGCGGCTTTCGCCGACGACTGTTTTTCCACGCCAACAATTCTGCTACTTTGTATCGTTCCATAACCAAAATTATATCAACCACAAAGATAGTGTTTTAATTTTTAATAAGCAAATTTATCTTGATAAAAGTGTAACTAAATAGCATTTTTATCCTGATAAAAGTGTAGTTGAATGACATTTTTATCTTGATAAAAGTGTAGCTAAATAGCATTTTTATCCTGATAAAAGTGTAAAATGCCTAAACAAAGTTCCCCGAAACGACCCAAAATCCACTCCGAAATCCACCACAAAACACCCCGAACCGACACAAAAAAATCCGACCGCATCGCGATCGGATTCAAACTTTGGAGCCTCTCAAGAGATTCGAACTCTCGACCTGCTCATTACGAGTGAGCTGCTCTACCACTGAGCTAAAGAGGCTTGGATCAAGTCGAGATGACAAGATTCGAACTTGCGACCTCAACGTCCCGAACGTTGCGCGCTACCAACTGCGCTACATCTCGATCCTTTGCAACCCTTCGGCGAACCAAAGGGCGTTCAACTCACCGAAAGGGCTGCAAAAATACGTTTTTTTATCTAAATCTCAAAACAACCATCCAAACGGGGCACCGCGTTACGCGAACCGACCGCACGCAGCCAACTAACCGCGCCGCCGCATCAACGCCGCGTCAAACAAGTTTACCGTACCAACAACTTGCCGCCACCAAGACGTTCGCCTTGGCGTTCAATCGTGTAAAAATACATGCCGGGTGTCCACGCACTCACCGCAATTTCGGCAGAGGTCATACCCTCTACATTGCGGCTGTAAACCACCTGACCGCTCAGGTTGCGCACGTTCAGCACCACAGCCCCCTCGGCGGCATCCCACGTCAAACGCGCCGTTTCGGAAGCCGGGTTGGGATAAGCCGACGATTTAATCACATCGGCCAAAACCTCGTTGGCCGCGTCCTTACCCTTTTGCGTTTTCCACGCAATGGCAAAGCTGAGGCGGTTGCCCGGTTTTTTCTTATCGTAGAACGTATAGTAAGTGTAGCTCACCCCTTCGTAGCCGTTGGGCGTATAGTCAAAGTAGTGTTCATCGCCACCGGGAACGGTAGCAATGGTCATGCCCGGCGCAAGCGGTTTGTCTTCGGCTTCAAACGTGTTACCGGTCCAGCAGTTGCCCAACATACACCAACCTTCTTCCGATTCTCCGTTCAAGAAAGCTTTCTTCTCGGCGGCTACAATCACCTCTTCCTGACTTGGATTTTGGAACGAGGTGTAGGCCTTAAACACTTCATCCGGATCGTTCGTCAAGGTGAGTTCTTGGGTGTACATATGCCCATCGGTAATCTCGTCTTCACCCAAAAACATCTTCATGCGATTTTCTACAACGGCCGTCAATTCCCACTTCATGGTGAAAGAAATTTTGCTGTCGGGTTGTTCTTTGGTGGCAAACGTGTAAACAATTTCAGCATTGCCTACGTAGCCTTCCGGCGTCAGAGCCAAGTATTCGCCATTTCCGGAAAACATCTCACCGGCTTTGAGCTTTCTGGCCGCTTCGATGGCCGTTGCATTTTGACACTGCTCAAAAATGCACCACAGATCTTTACCTTTCAGTGCAGCCGGCAGGTTATCTGCTTTGGTACCGGTGAGCGTAATATCGCTACTGCCCGTATTCTTAAAAACGGTGTACGCATGCAGAGCCTCTTCGAGGTCGGTAACAAATTTTGCCGTAATTATGTCGCCGTTTTTTACTTTAACCCCGTTTACGTAAATTTCAAAATTCTGAGCGTGCAAGCCAAAGGCCATGCCCAACATGCACATCAATAGTCCTATCTTTTTCATGAGTGTATGATTTTTTACTTTATTATTTCACTTTAACTTTGGCCGCGTTGATGATTTCGCGCGTGGAAGCATTGGTGAGCAAGGCCACCACCGAGAGTTTGTCTTTTTTCCAATCTGCATTGAGTTCCACCGAAGCAGTATGCGTAAATTTGGCTTCGGCCTTGGGCTTGGCATTCAACACCTTTACCCCCCACGCATCGCCTATGCTCGTACGCAACACGTGGTCGTGGTGGTAGTTGTGTTTTTCTTTGGAGGCTTCGTCGCCCTCCTGACGCACCTCAAAGCAGTCTTCCAACACCAATAAAATCAAATTGATGTCGCCCTCTTTGGTGTAGTCGCTTTTGAAACAGCCGCTCGCTTCCACCGTCATTTTACCATCGGCTATGGTGGCCTTAACTTGATTAACCGTAGCCACCGGCTTTTCGGCACTGATGCCGTCCACTATCGCCGTCCAATTATCAAACACCACCGTTTTTTCTTGGCGACGATTGATAAGCCCGGCCGGCAAACCCGGTTGCTTCCAAAATTCGTAATAGATTCGCGAAGTTTCGCTGCGCAAGTCGGCATCGCCCGTATAAGGCTTGGTCAGAGCGGCGCCCATCGGATGCGAGCCAATCACAATCAGCTGGCTTTTCAGTTTGTTTTGCAACGTATGCGCCACCACCGCCGCTTTGGGACAATTGATACATTTTACGCCCGTAAAATCTTCCACCACTACATATTGAAGATTCTCATCAATCGGACTGTCGTCTTTGTGGTGGTCGTAGGGGGGAATCTTTCTAAGTAAGACCCGACTTTCGCCATCGGAAATTTTATCGCAAGCCATCCAAACCAACGCACCTACGGCGCAAACGGCAAGGAATCCTATCATCTTTTTCATCTCTGTCTGTTTTTTAAGTCTTAGAACGTGGAAGTAACACTCAACATCAAACCATTGGAGGCGGGCAGTTCTCTACACACCCCGCCCGCGCACATAATACCTTGACGAATGCGGCCATACGAGAGGGCAATACGCAAGGCATCGTGTACGTAGGCCACCGAACCGTAGTAGTAGTGCAAACGGCGCGCAGGGTCGGCATTGCCCATATTCCACAGGTCGGACACCGACACAAACCATTGGGGCGCCAAGGTATATTCCAAAGTGCCCATCAGCCAATCGCCGTCGTCTTGTTTGGTGTTCATATATTGCATTTCCAAACGCAGGGCGTGTTTCTTCAAGAACATGTAGGTAAAGTCGCCCACCACGATATGCGCCTTGACAAAATCGCCATGGCCTTCCACCACCGCCTTGTTGTATTGTTGATACATATACATCAAAGTGGCCTTGAAATGCTTGTTGAATTTGCGCGAAATTTCAAAGTTGATGTCCATAAAATAAATCGAATCGCTCACGGCAAACAAACCGGCTTTATAGCCCTTGGTGCCGGGTTCATGCAAGAATGCACCCTCTACCGGTTTTTCGTTCAGGCGCGTGGCCACCGATGCATTAAGTTTGATATCGGTGCCGTATTTGCCGCCGAGAGCCGTGCCGCGTTTTATCTTATAGAACACATCGGCCTGAAAGCCCACTTCGCCATTGGGTTGGCAGGCGTAAGGATAGAACGAAGCTACGCTGTAGGTATGCTGACGGGTAAGGGCCGGCATATAGTTAATCATGCCGTAGTTGCCCGCCTCGGAGCGGTCGGAACGAAAGCCCATATTATCCACGCTCTTGGCCGAAAGCAAAACGCCAAAGCCTTTGGTGGAGTAACCCGCGTTGAGCAACAAGGCCTGACCCGATTTGTAGAGCCAGCCGTTTTCGGCGGTGGGGTCGTTGGCTTTCCAAGCATACTCACCGCTGAGCGTAAAGCCGTGACTTTCCAAACTGAAACGACCGGCGGCCGAAGCCACGTTTTGCGGCACGTTCAGACCATATTCCAAGGTGGTATCGTTCTTGCCCGGCAAATACACAGGTATGGCTTGTTTTTCCTGATATTTGGAGATAAAACTACCGCCTATGCGAATACGGGTTTCCCAATCTTGCATAGGCTTGATAAAGTCGTTAAACGAGAGGTCGGCATCCAAGCCGCGCACCAACCCCTGCTTGTTCCAAAAGTGGCGTTGCGTGCCCACCAAACCTTTGATGGTGATACCCTCTGTGGGCGTAATAATGGCCCGCGCCCCAAAAATCGAATTGTCCAAACCGAGGTTCCAATCCTGATAGGCACGCAAGAGCATACCCGACCCGAATTGTTCGTAAAAATTACCGGCGGTAACATCGATTTTGTTGCCGGAGAAACGCGCAAAATAGTAAGGCACCCCTACCCCGTCGTAGGCTTGCTCGTAGCCCAACATCGGTTTGAAATAGCCCTCAAAACGCGCCCCCATCGAGAAGCGGCCGTTGGTGTATTGCAAATAGGCGTAGCTGTTGCTTCTAAACTTTTCGGGCACGTCTTGGGCACCGATGGCCGAGTCTTTTTGGTAATATTGCGCGTCTATTTGAATGTTGCCCGAGAGCGAACCCCGGCTCATCACTTCGTCAAAATTAGACTGGCCGTAGGTTGCGCTGCCCACTACTGCCAAGCAGCAGGCTGCCACAACACAGATTGTCTTTTTCATCATCTTACGGTTTGGTCGTATCGCTTACGTGTTTTTTCTTGGAATGGTGAAGCAGATTATTTAACGTTCACTGCGGACGGATTTCTTCGCCGGCGTTGAGTTTACGTACCACTTCTATCAACTCTTCTTCGCTACCGTCGCTATATCCGTTGTGTTGAAAGACCACCTTGCCATTGCCGTCCAAAACAAACACGTGCGGCGGGTTGGCCACATTCATGGCGCGTTTGAAGTCGCCGTTTTCGTCCAGCAGCACATCCCATTCCCAAGCGTTGGCCGAGGCCAAAGTCTTAACCTTGGCCGAAGAGCGCGAGTCGTCAATTGACACGGCCACCATCTTAACGCCCGTTTCGGCCACCCAATCGGCATAGTTATCCGAAATGGCCGACATTTCTTTTAAGCAGGGTTTGCACCACGTAGCCCAAAAGTTTACAATCATGGGCTTGCCACCGTTGTTCAGTTCGGCCGTGTTTACATCGCGACCTTTAATGTCTTTGAGTTTTACCGAGGGTAATTGCGAAAACGCGCAGTGTCCCATCATAAGGAGCAAGAGCACCAATGCTATTTTTTTCATCTTCGTTATTGTTTATTAAAAGCCGCACCCCTCTCCGCATCAGAGAAGGGTGTTGCCCGATTTGTTACTATCTTGTTACCGTGATTTTGGCCACCGAGGTCTTAACCCCTTCGCGCACTTTTATCACATACATACCCGGCGTATAGCCTTGCACATTCAAGGTATAGTCGCCATTGATACTATTTTGGTCAAAGACCTTTACACCGTTCATGTCGCTCACCTCAACATAAGCGTTTTGCAAGGCTTTGAGGTAAACATATTCCGAAGCGGGGTTGGGATAAACATTCAAGGTTTCGCAAACATTCAAACTTTCGTTGGCCGCACCTTTGTTTACAATCGGATACTCGGCTGTTTGAAGCACCTCTTTACCGGCGTTATCTTTGATAACGATCACCAAACTCAGGTTGGCGTAGTTTTCTACTTTGGGCGACATTATGGCGTTGTTGACGTACGCGGTGGCTTTGCCGCTTTTGATGGTAACGGACGTGCCGTTTTCGTTGGGCATAAAAGCCTGCACCAAACGTTTTTCTTCGCCACCGTTCGATTTTTCGGTAACCGATTCTATCACGTATGCAAACAGACGGGCTTTCATATCCACTTCCGACACAATGTCCAACTTGGCATACACCGAGCGCGAGCCATCGACCGTTACTTCGTCAGAGTTCTTCATCGACATCACGCTGTTGCATTTTTTAATTTGCGCCAAGAGTTCGTCGGCATACAATTTGTTGGCCGGAACATCGCTCGCAGGAACTGGAATTACAGAACCATTCAACACCATGGCGGGGGCGGCTGCGCCTATATTTTCGGCATATCTCGTATAAGCCTGACGGGTGTAGTTGTGGCCCGTCATGGGGAACTTGGCGGTGATGGCACTGTTCGCTTCAATGGCATCCAAATACTCGTGCACCTCGTTGCTGCCGTTTGCCGAGGGGCTGACAAAGCCTTCCAAGAGCGGCACAAACGCATATTGGGTCGGCTTAACGACAAACGTCCGTTTCATTACAACGCCCTCATAAGCCTCGCCGTTGAGCTTGCTTACTTTGATAAAGACCGTATCGGAAGCCGTGCCGGGTTTTAGATCGTTAAACGATACATAAGTGCTTTGACTCCAAGCCAAATTCGTGGTGTAGGTGTGCGTAACCGGTGTGCCGGCAGAACCCACCTTAGCGGTAATTTCCACTTCGGTGGTCGGCACAACGCCCATGCCCGTCAGTTTCAAACCCACCGGAATATCGGTGCCGCAAACATAGGTCGGCATATAGTTGACCTCTGCCGTCAAACCGGCCGACTGACCATAAGCCCCCACCTCGCGGATGGCCGATTGGAAGACCTCGCCGGTTTCGTCGCTTTGCAAGAAGCAGGCCGCCAACAAATCGTTAAATTCTTCCATGTAGGTCTTAGTCATGTCATACACATACGTAAAGGTGTAGGTACTGTCCGGCATCATGTGAAGCAAAGCGCCTTCGGGGGTCGGCAACATTTTCATCATCACGTGATGAAATTCTTTTTCGCCATTGGAAGAAGCGTTGCCCGTGGTAACTTTTTCCATCACCACCGTGTGCAAACGAACGTTGTCCATACCGCAGGCCGACTTGGCTTTGACCGTGAGATGAATGTTTTGATTGGCATCGATGGCGGCCGTATCGATCCATACGCTGTAGTAAACTTTTTTGCCGGCCACTTTCAAAATGGCTGTTTTGGATTCTTTCGCGCTATTGATGGGTAAATAGGCCGTGCCGTTCAAGTAGGCTTCCGGAACCCCCTCCGGATCGTAATATGTACGACGCACACCGCCCTCCCGCGTGTAGTAAGGGTCGCCATAGCCCGGCCAATTCATTTGATACTTAATCAAAGTCATGGTGTCTTTCAATTCCTCATAAAGCGGATTCATATATCCGTTTACCGTGGCGCAGGGCGGACAAGTGGAACTGGTCAGGTGTTCCACCAAGGGACGGAACGTAAAAGCGGGCGTGGTGGCGGGATCGATATTGTTCAGATACTTGATCTGCTTTTCGATTTTATCTTCAGCCACAGCTTGGTTGTCAACTTTGGAAATCCAGAAATCAATTCGTTGATGGCCGTATTGGGTGGCATCCCATCCTTCGGGAACAAAATTGGTTTTCTCGTAAACATGGCCGGGATAAAAAGGCCGGTCAAACTTAATCGGCATGGTTTTAACCGCGCCGCCGTTGAGCGTATAACTAATCACGCAAGAATCCATCACATTGCCGGTGTTTTCTATCAGCAAACCAACCTTGAGCGTGCCATCGGTAGTGTAGGGCTTACCCGACCAGCTGTACGAAAACCCGTAGTAGTCTTTATCTATCGCAAAGGCTTCGATGTCGTCGAAAAACAACAGATATTGCGTTGTTTTATTGTTTCCCTTGTGAAATACGCTTAACTGCACATCGTTCGTCTGATTGAAATCGGCCGGCATTTCCGCCACCAAATGATTCAATTCCGCTCCATCCGACGTGGCCGTCAAACTTGCTATTTGCGTACAAACGGTCCACTCGCCGCTGCCTTTGCGCAGGGCAATACCAAACGAACGGCTCGTAGCCCCCGCCGCTTCATACGCACACTTAAAAGCCACATAGTTTCTTACATTTTCTTTAGTGGTGGCAAAGGGTTTTGAAATTAAACGCAACTCGTCCTTTATCAAATCCGCCAAACCACTATTGGGCAGATAGCCGTACATTCCCTCCGGAGCCACACCACCTGCATTATTGGAGTTTTGCGGATACAAGAGCTCCAATGTTTTTTCATTCAAATCCTTCGTGGCTTTCAAATCCCATACGTTTGTATCGAGATACCCCACGCTCGAAAAATCTTCTCTGAGGTAGTTTTGACGTTGTGCCAAAGCCCAACCCACCATCATGACGGTCAAAAGAAATGCTGCTATGCGTTTCATATCGGATTATGTTTTTCTGTTATCAATTATTTTTCTTACGTCCCCTCGTCGCTCCTGTCTATCTCACCACATTCAAACGACCCACCGAAACCCGGTTGCCTTCTCTCACCTTGATGAGATAAAAGCCGGTCTTGTAGCCGCGCACGTCTAAGGTATAATCGCCGCTGATGCCGGTGGCATAATATAATCTGCGACCGGAGATATCGCACACTTCCACGCTTGCGTTGTTTAAGGCTTTGAGGTAAACTTCTTCGCCTGCGGGGTTGGGATAAAACGACAGGGGCTCACTCATCAAAACATCTTCGTTGGCCGCTTTGGACTGTTCTCTCTTAATGGTGGCTTGAACTATCGATTTATCGGGCGCTTGAATAAAAACGGCCGCCAATAAATCGTCGGCTTCTTCCATGTGGGTTTTTTTCATATCCACCGTGTAGGCGAAAGTGTAAACGGTATCGGTTTTAAGATTGATTTCCAAACCCGTTTTGTCGTAATCTTCTTTGCCCGGCACCATGGCCATCACCACATGATGAAATTCTTTTTCGCCGTTGGTGGAGGCGTTTTTGGTGGTAACGCCTTCCATCACCACCGTTTGCACGCGGGCCGCATTGAGACTTCCTTTGGTGTGAATCGAATAAACCACTCTCAACTCGCCCGTGGCCTCATTCATGGCCAAGGTATCGAACACAATGTTGAAGAACGATTTCTCCGACTTGGCCATTTGAGTTTGCATATAATTCAAAAAATCGGCGGAACTATTGGTCAGCCTGACGGCCGTTCCATTCACTGCCGCGGAGGGAATGCCCGTAAAACCATAGAAATTGCAACGCGCAACACCCTCTTCCGTATAGTACGGGTCGCCCTTTCCCGGAGAATTCATCTGATATTTAATCAACACAATATCCAAACCCAATGTATTGAAAACCGGGTCAAGGACTCTAACATTGGCACCGGCGCAATTGGGACAGGTGGAACTGGTAAACTCTTCCACCAAAACTTTTTTGTGGAACAGATCCGATTCTTTGACGTTGCAGATTTTGAACGCTTGTTTTCTCAGGTCTCCTTCGGGCAGATCTTTGCCATCCACGGCACTAACCCAAACATTAAACATATGGGTGCCGTAGGCGGTTTCGTTCCAACCCTTGGGCGCTATCTTCACATTCGTAAAACTATCCGTTACAATCGGTTTTGAGGCGGTAAAGGTTTCGGTATAGACTTGGTCGTTGTCCCAATTATACGAAATGGTGTAGTTGCTTTTGATTTCGTTGCCCTCGTTAGAGAGTCTTAGGTTTATGGGCTCCAATTTGCCGGTGGAATTGGGCATGGTGGTATTCAACTTAACCGAATACCAATCGGCGGGTATGGAAAAAAAGGCCACATCGTCTATGGTAAAATAGAATTGAATGTCGTTGGATTCTTCTTTTATACCGGTGATTTGAATGGCCACCCGAACATTCTCGGCGTTGGCAAACTCGTCGGGCAACTTGACCGACAACACGGATGCCGGAATTTCTTTGGGCAGGGCGTCTAAGGTTTTGCACGTAACCCATGCGTCGGTGCCTTTTTTGACCAAGATACTGAGGCTGCGGTTTTCTTTGGCACTGGCTCTATCGGCGAGATAGAGATATTTCATCGTCAGATAAGGCGTGCCGGCTTGGGTGGTAAACGGTTTGGACACCAACTTGTAAGTGCCGTTCATCTCTGCTTCCAAGCCATATTTGGGATAGTAGCCGATAATGGCTTCGGGCTGCTCGCCGCCGGATTGATTTTTTCCGGCTATTCCCAAGAAATTCCCTATTCTGACACACGAATCAGCGTCCCAATAGGTCTTTATGTTGTGCGTGCCGCCGGGAAGCACGTTAAAATCTTCGAAAAAGTAAACGTTGCGTTGAGCGTGCACTGCGCTGCCTATGCACAGAGCCGACAAGGCAAAAAGGAGTGCGATTCTCTTCATGATGTGGTGATGTTTTGGTTATGGGGGTATGGCCGCCGGTTTTTATGGGGCGACAAGGCTTAACCGCAGGGCGCGGTTAAATTACGCAAATATAAGAAAAATTCGGCGAGATGCCAACTTTTTGCCTCTACCTCAACTGATAACCGAAGAACTTACACTCCAAGGGGCCGTTAAAGAGGGTAACGCGGCGGTGGGTGCGCAGCCCCAAGTGTTTAAGGGCTTCGGTGTGCGCCGAAAGCACGTAGGCCTCAAAGCCCGTGTATCGTTGTTTAAGGGTGTCGCCGATGCGGCGGTAGAAATCTTCGGCTTCGGGCAGGGCAAGGCGCGCGCCATAGGGCGGGTTAAACACCAAGATACCCTTTTCGCAGGGCGGGTCCGACTTAAAGAAGTCTGCCTGAAAGAGTTGCACATCGTGGTGCAGACGTGCCTGCACCAAATTGGCCTGCACCATATCTACGTTGCGCGCCATGAGGTCGGAGGCAAAAATGCGGCCCGCCGCCTCGCCAATGGCCGCATCGGCACTCTTGCGGGTTTCTTTCCAAAGGTTGGCGTCGTAGTCGTTCCAGTGAATAAAGGCGTAGTCTTTACGGTAGAAGCCGGCCGGGATGGCGGAAGCCATCATGGCGGCCTCCATCACGATGGTGCCCGAACCGCACATCGGGTCGTAGAAGTCTTGCGAGGGGTCCCAGCCGCTTAGGGCAATGAGTCCGGCGGCCAATACTTCGCTTACCGGCGCGCGCCCTTGCTCAGCCTTGTAACCGCGCCGGTGCAGCGAAGCCCCGGCCGCGTCCAACGACACAACCACATGGTTCTGCTTCATATACACGTCTATGCGCACCTGATAGTCTTTGCCGTCCACCCAAGGCCGTTGCCCGAATTGGCGGCGAAAGCGGTCCACCACCGCGTCTTTTACGCGGCGCGACGCAAATTGAGAGTGGGTAAACACCGAGCCGAAGCACTGGGTGTCGAACGCCAAAACGGCGTCCACGGCAAAAAGTTTCTCCCACGCCACCTCACGGGTGAGGTAGTCGTAGAGGTCTTGCTGCGTTTCTATGTCAAACTCGGCCACGGGACGCAGAATGTGCAAGGCCGTGCGGCTGTTGTACACCGCTTTGTAGAGGTCGGCCTCACTGCCCTCAAAGCAGACGGCTCTGTTTTGTCGCTCCACGCCCTTTAAGCCAAGGCGCAGCAACTCCTGCTCCAAGACCGGCTCCAAGCCTTGCAATGTTTTGGCTATATAACGCATAATTTTTCTTCTGTTGGCGCGGCGGCACGCACACTATTTAACCGGCAGGGCGGCTTTTTCCATAAACTTATCGGCTTGCACGGCGAATCGCTCGTGGCGCGAGCGGCCAATCACCACCGCGTTTTCTTCTTTGGCTTCGATGTCGAACACCGTTTTGCGGCCGTCTTGTGCTTTGAGTGTGGCCTCGCACACCACTCTTCTTCCCGCAACGGTGGCTTTAAGGTGTTGCACATCCATTAGGATACCCACCGTGGTTTCGCCCGCCTCCATATAAGGTTGCAACAAGGCACAGGCCGTTTCTTCCATCAGGGCCACCATGGCCGGGGTGGCATACACGGGCAGCAAGCCCGACTTATGCACACACGCCAAGTCGCCCTCGCCCACCACACGTTCCAAACTTATCTTGGTACCGATTTCTATCTGTTTCATATCGAATTCTACCTTTTCTGTTCCTCAATAAAAACGTCTATCTCACCTATATCTCCTATCTCTTTAGGAAGCACAAACATATTATTAGGATTTGCATATTTGCGAAAGTGAGCCTTAATCTCGCCTATTTCTAACTCTTCTATACTTCTGCTTGTATTAAAACCTATCTGTTCTATATGGCACAACTTCCATCCCAATAACGCATATTGTCCTATGGATTTTGTATATATTGATATTCCTTTTGATTCACGCGGAAGCGCATACACCATCGGTATTTCATTATTAAACAATTTCTGTTTTACTTCTAACAAAGTAAGAGTTTTATTATGAAGAACATGCCAAAAGACCCATGTCGCGAACGTATTATCCGAAACAATAATTTCCCGACCACTTGAATGAATAACCGATTGCCCCCTTTTGCTTACATCTTTTCGCACAATCAGCGGCATCGTTTTATCTGCAATCCATTCATCTATCAGATTTCCCCACGTCAATAAAATATCTTTTTTGATTGGAGGATTGTTTTCTGAATTACGCCACAACCGTCCCACCTCTCTTATTTTGCTTCTTATCTCATCACCAACTAAATCCGTTGATCTTTTAAGCACTTCTTCTGACTTCTTTACTTCTCTCCTTGAAAAATACGGCACACTCTTTTGAGCACCTGATACACCTATCCTAAACTGATTGGCTTTTTGTGGAGCGTTCGCAGAATGATATATTCTGGCCTCTTGATAACTTTTAGACTTAACAACATTATCGAACACTCTATAGAAATCAGCCTTCGTAAACTGAAATGTTCCATCAGGGGTACGCATCACAAAAACATCGTTTGCTTCCAAGGGCTCTATAACGTCCGCTTTGAAACAAAACCTGTTATAATCATATTCCACTATTTTCATTTCACCTCTTTCTTATCATTTATCAGACCACCATCTACCACTTTCATATCGAATCGTATTACGCTATGGCGTTGGTGATGTCTATTCTGAATCCTAACGAGTGAATGAGGCGATAAAACATTCCGGCACTCGGATTAACCGAACCGTTTTCGATACGCGAAATGTACGACCTTGTGGTGTGGGCTTTTTCTGCCAATTCGGCTTGCGTTACCTTGGCTTGCTTTCGCGCTTCGAGCAACAACAATCCTGTATAGAAATTGTATGCTTCTTCATCGAATTGGGCACGTTCGACCGTTCCTTGCTTACCAAATTCTTTATCCAGCTGCTTACTGAAATCTACTATCTTATGATTGTTTGTCTTCATAATAAGCCTCCTTTATTTTTAGTGCTTTTTCTATCTCTTTCTTCGGCGTTTTCTGAGTCTTTTTCGAGAATCCGTTAAACAATACCACTATGTTTCCCTTATCAAATATAAAGAATACACGAAAAGCGCTGCCTCCGAACGCAATCCTCAATTCAAAAAGTTCTTCCCTAATTAGTCTGATAAACTTTTGAGGAAGCCTTTCTTCTGTTTCCAACAATGAAACTACATACTTCACCTTCAAGGCATCTTTGTCCGATAAGGATGCCAAGAATCGCTCAAAATAGCCGCCGTATGTCAGTATGGTCCGTTTCACCCTGCAAAGATAGTAAAAAGTTTCCAAATAGTGAACAAAAAGGGCGTCCTAAAAAAAAGAACGCCCTTTGAAGATAAAATGTTTCATCCTATTTCAGCACGCCCAATTCTTTACCAATTTTGGTGAAGGCGGCAATACACTTGTCGAGGTGGGCGCGTTCGTGGCCGGCCGAGAGCTGTACGCGGATGCGGGCTTGGCCTTTGGGTACTACCGGATAGTAGAAGCCCGTAACGTAGATGCCTTCGTCGAGCAGCTTGGAGGCAAAGTCTTGCGAGAGTTTGGCGTCGTAGAGCATTACCGCGCAGATGGCCGATTGGGTGGGTTTGATGTCGAAGCCCGCCGCTTTCATCTTCGCCACAAAGTAGTCGGTGTTTTCGTGCAGCTTATCTTGCAGCTCGTTGGTTTCGTTCATCATGTCGAACATCTGAATGGCCGCCGCCGCCACCATGGGCGGAATGGAGTTGGAGAACAGATAAGGACGTGAACGTTGGCGCAGCATCTCGATGATTTCTTTCCGACCGGTGGTAAAGCCGCCCACCGCGCCACCAAAGGCTTTGCCGAGGGTGCCGGTAAGGATGTCCACCTTGCCTCTGCAATTGTATTGTTCGGTAACACCGCGGCCCGTCTTGCCCACTACGCCCGCCGAGTGGCTTTCGTCCACCATCACCAAAGCGTTGTACTTATCGGCCAAGGTCATAATTTTGTCGAGCGGGGCCACGTTGCCGTCCATGGAGAACACGCCGTCGGTTACCACAAGGCGAAAACGTTGGGCTTGCGCTTCTTTGAGGCAGTTTTCGAGTTCGGCCATGTCGCCGTTGGCATAGCGATAGCGTTTGGCCTTGCAAAGCCGCACCCCGTCTATAATAGAAGCATGGTTGAGCGCATCGGAAATAATGGCGTCTTCTTCGCCCAACAGCGGTTCAAACACCCCGCCGTTGGCATCAAAACAAGCCGCATACAAAATGGTGTCTTCCGTGCCAAAGAACTCGGCAATTTTGCGTTCCAATTCTTTGTGCAGGTCTTGCGTGCCGCAAATAAAACGCACCGACGACATCCCATAGCCTCTTTCGTCCAAGGCTTTTTTGGCGGCGGCAATCAACTTGGCGTTGTTAGACAAACCCAAGTAGTTGTTGGCACAAAAGTTAAGCACCTCTTGGCCCGTTTGCACTTTAATGTCGGCCTTTTGAGGCGTTACAATAATCCGTTCTTGCTTGTAGAGACCGGCTTCTTTGATGTTTTTGAGTTCCGTTTGCAGGAACTGCTGAAAATTTCCGTACATATTGTGTGTTTTTTTATTTACTCTTTATAGTTTGACTTGAACGCCCATGCTCACCCAAGCGGTTTCGGTGTCACCGAAATTGAGTTCGAGGTTAAGCCCCAACAGGTCGGTAAAATGATAGGTGGTACCCATGATAAACGAGCCGGACACCCAACCGCGCGAGCCCACATAATGACCCTTTTCGACATATTCGCTATACTTGGTCCAACTGCCGCCCAAGGCCGCACCGGCATACACTTCCCATTCGGGCACCACCACATTGAGGCGATAGGTGGTTCTTGCCCTGAAACCAAATTTGTGGTAGTGGTTGTATTTGGTTCTAAGTGGCGAGAGCCTTGCATCCCACATATACCCCACATGAGCCCCCAAGGTAAACGTGCCTTTCCACACCTGCTTAAAGCCGTAATCGACCGACAGGTTCGCGCCCACAGTGTGCGACAAACCCAAACGGCCGCCTATCATAATCGAACCTATGGGCGCAGGGTCGTAAACGCCACCGGCCTTAACCGGAGCGGGCAGAAGCATCATTAAAACCATGCTCCCTATCAGCAGTATTTTTTTCATAAGCCTATTGTTTGCACCAATCTTCCACGTCTTGCACCGTCTTTGGAATCTTCGGGCCCAACAAGCTGCCGCCTTTTTCGGTAATGAGCACATCGTCTTCGATGCGAATACCGCCAAAGTCTTTATACGATTCAAGTTTGTCGTAGTTGATGAATTGGGTAAACTTGTTTTCCGATTTCCAAAGATCTATCAAGGCCGGAATAAAATAAATGCCGGGCTCTACCGTAAGCACAAAGCCGGGTTCCAACTTGCGGCCCAAACGCAGATAGGCCAGACCGAATTGGTCGGAACGCTTGGTTTCTTCGTCGTAGCCGAAGAGGTTTTCGCCCATGTTTTCCATATCGTGTACATCCAAGCCCATCATGTGTCCCAAGCCGTGCGGCATAAAGAGCGCGTGCGCCCCCTTCATCACCGCTTCTTCCACATCGCCTTTCATCAGCCCCAAATCTTTAAGACCCGAAGCAATGGTTTTGCAGGCATTAAGGTGATATTCTCTGTAAGGCACACCGGGTTTAAGGGTATCGATGACCGAGGTGTTGGCTTTAAGCACAATCTCGTAAACTTCTTTTTGACGTTGGTTAAAAACACCGCCCACAGGCGTAGTGCGCGTAATGTCGGAACAGTAGTTGGAATAAACTTCCGCGCCCGCATCCATCACCACCAAACGCCCCTCTTTAAGCTGCCCTTCGTGATGATGATTGTGCAAGGTTTGGCCGTTCATCGACACAATGGGCAGAAACGACATACCGCCGTGGTGAGAAGCCGCAATGCCCTCCATGGCGCCCACAATCTGATATTCGTAGTTACCCGGTTTGCACAAACGCATCGAGACCGTATGCATTTGATGCGCCACCAACATAGCCTGTTCTATCTCGTCCAACTCCTCGCGCGACTTGATGGAACGTTGCTTGACAATGGCCTTGATGAGTTCCACCGATTGGTGTTTGGGCAAAGTTTCGAGCGGCATGGAAAGCCGATGCGAGAGCTTAACGGCCACGTTCATGCGATAGGGATTCACAAAATGAATGGAGCGCTTGCTCAGCACCGCCTGATGCAGCAGTTCGTCCAACGCTTTTATGGGCGCACTGTGCGTAACCCCAACTTTGGCGGCTTGTTCGGCCACACTCGGCAGATGTCCCATCCAAATAATGTCGTCCATCGTCAAATCATCGGCATAGAGCCAATCTTGGTCGGCATCCACATCTATCACGCCCACCATGCCCGGTTCTTGCAAACCGAAAAAGTACAAAAAGTTGCTATCCTGACGAAAGGGATAGGTATTGGCCGCGTAGTTGGCCGCCGCTTCTTCGTTGGCGGGCAGAATGATGAGGCCGCTCTTAACGTCTTTTTTGAGCTGCGCGCGGCGGGCGGTATAAGTTTTTGCGTTGAACATATCTTGCTTTGTTTTTTGTTATAGTCGGATGCACATCTCTTGTGCAGAGCCTTAGTGTTTAATAAATTTAACGGCGGCGCGACAAGAGGCGGCACCGCAAGATTTGCCTTCAAACACGCAGATATACAAGCCTTGGTTTAGGTCTGCAATATTGAAAACGGCATCGCTCTCTCCCTCGCCCACCTGCCAATTTTGCGCCAAAGTTTTAACCGTTTCGCCCAAGGCATTAACGATATACAAACGACCTCTGTCGGCTTTGGTGGCGTTAAAGTGCAAACGCAACTCGTCGCCCGGTTGGCCTATCACCGCAAACAAACTGTTTTCGGCCTCTTTCAAACCAAACGGACATTCGTTGGGGGTCATGGGGCTGTGACTGCCAATAGGCAAACGCACATCGTCTATCCACACGCGGTCGGCCCCGGCAGACGAACTCGCATCTTTGACATACAGCCATTCCAACGTGTGTTCACCGGCCGTAACGGGATAGTGCGCGTAGGTCCAATCGTTTTCTCTATTCCAACGTCCCTGCATTTTTCCGTCTATCAAAAACATCAAGAAATCGCCCAAAACGGCATTCATGCCCTCGGTGGAAGTGCGATAGTAGAAACCCACTTCATCGTCGAGCAAAACATTAACCGTAAACTTCAACCGGCTCGTGTCGCGATCGCCCATAAGACGGCTCGCCGCGCAGTATTTTCCACCATGCGGCACCGAATCCGAGATCACCCAATCGGACTTTTTATCCCACTGCACAAAGTTGAAATTACCGCTTTCAAATGTTTCGACTACCGGACCGATATAAGAAGCCCATTCGGCCTCTTGCTCGCGACCGTCGGCATTCATCTTGCACACCACGGTATAAACATCGTAACGAAATTCGCCCGACTTGGCCGAGAGTTCAAAGGTTTTTTCGATGGTGTCGCCCGGCGCAATATCACCCCAAGAGGCGGCAGTTTCCGGTAAAATCAGATAGTGCTTTTCGGAGGCAAACGTAGCTTTTACATCACGCGCCGGAACCGAACCCGCATTATACAAACGCAGAGTTACCTTAACCGTTTCGCCCTCATCCAACACATTGTTGGGATTGGCACTCTTGGAGTCGTCCAACTTGGCCGAAAGCAAGCGCATATCGGAAGCCAAGGCCTGAAAAGAGAACGTTCTGGTAATAGGTTCAGCGGCATCGTCCAAAGTGAGTTCCACCCGATAGTACACCCCTTGATGGTTGGGCACATTGGGCGAGAGGCTGAAAAATATCTTTTTATCCAAAGTCAGTGTTTCGCCCGGCGCACAAGAGAGCGTATGGGTGTAGGCCTCTTCGGCCACAAAATACTTTTCGCTTGAAGAGAGTTTGATTTGTATTTTATTGACCGCCTCGGTGCCAATGTTGTTCAACTTCAACGTCAGAGCATAACGTTTGCCGTAAATGCCGTTTTCCACCGCTTCTTCGCCGTCGTAAACCTTGGCCGATTCCACAAACACAAACTTGCCTTCCGGATTAACGGCTTTGATCGTTATCTCACTATCGGTATAACCCGACGCGCCCGCATGCAACCGATAGTTGCCGGTTTTTACGCCCTCTGTGGGCAAATCGGCCTGTCCGTCTGCCATGGCCGAAGTTACCCCCACCACTTTATTGTCGGCATCGTAGAGCGAAAGTTGGGCGTATGGCACCGTCATCACACTCAAAGAGGGCATCCCAACGGCTATTTCTTTGGCACACTCAATGGGCGCAGGCGTGGGTTTCTTTTTGTAGGGACGATACGACGGATCGCCAAAAACGCTATAAATTTCCCAATAGTAGTTGTTGAGTTTGCTGCCCGAAGCCTCTACCGCCATATTGCCGTAGTAAATCATATCGGAAGCCGTAACAGCCCACTTTTCAAACGCTTCGCCGTGCGTGTGATAAAACGCATCGAAGGCCCCAAAGCCCGTATTTTGGTAGGTGTATTGGCCTTTGTCGCCCGAAACAATTTTGGTTAAACCCACCATCCAATAAAAGTCTTCTTCAAAATAAGAGTTGTTGGTAGCCCCGATGTAAACCACCGCCCCTTTATCGCTTTGGCGCAACAACTCTTCGCCCAAACAAGGCCTTCCGTAGTTAAACCGGCCGGTGAGACAACAGTTGCCCACCATCATCGGATATTTATTTTTGTTGAAGATTTTATTTTTCAGCACCGCGGTGGAGACCTGCGGTTCGCACCATTCGTTGGACAAGCCGTGTCCCGTATAGCAAATCAGACCGGCACCGGAAGAAATGCGTCTTATTATTTCGTCTTCCACATTGGGAGTGGACGAAGCCGGTGCCTCAAACAAAAGGGCTTTCACCCCTTCTTCCGCTGTGGCATACGCCTGAATGTAGCGCAAAGGAGGATTAAGGTGAGAGAGGTTAAATCGGCTGTCGTTGCCGGCCACCAGCAGCGTGGTATCGACAAAAGCGGCATCTTCTTCGGCCAAAGTTGACATATAGATGGTCTTCTCTATTTGGGGCGTCAACTCTTCAACGGTCGTAGCCGAGAAACGACCCAAAAACGCATCGGGCAGCTTATCGCCCGTGTATTCCACAAAATAAAGGTCGGTAATGGGATCCGGCACTTCGACCGACGTACTCATTTTTAGTTTGCTGTCGAAAGGCGGAATTTCATCCTCGTCGCCCACCAACAACACGTATGTCGGTGCCGATACCAAATCGGAAGCCTGATCGTACAAACCTTTGAGATAGGTGCGAATCGATTCGTTGGTTTTTCCCACATTGGCCTCGTCGGTGTAGGCTTCCACCACGTCAAACCCTTGTTGTTTTTTCCACGTGATGAATCTTTGCAAAGGTTCTTTGAATTTGGGATCGGACACAATGGCGTAACGCAAGGGCCGATCGTTTTCCACTTTCTTGGCTTTGGTGGCGGCAGGACTTTGTTGTATCTGCATGGCGGCGGCGTTAATACCGATGTTTTCGGCCATGCGGAATCCTTGCGAAGTATAGCGTTTTTTCTTCGCTTGGGTGGCCTCGTAGTCGGCCCCGTCAAAGCGAATTTCAAAATCCAAGTCGGTGTGAATTTTAAGGCGATGTTGCAGCGGATCGTATTCTACGGGCGATACGATGACTTTGGCCAAACGCACGCCCCGGCTCTCGCCCATGATTTCTATTTTGACGAGTTCGTGTGCGTGATAACCTTGCATTTGGTAAACTTGCTTGTTGTAGGCAAAGGACGGCAGGGTTTTGGCCCCCTTGCTCACCGATTCCTGCATGGGATAGAGCGGCATGGTTTGACCGTTTTGACGATAGGCCGACAAGTCTGTAATCTCTATCTTGTCGCGCAAAATCTCTACTACCGGCACGGCTTCTTGCGGTATTTCGATGATTTTGATTTGGCACGGCAGGGCGGGCCGGCCGATTTCGCCTTGCAATACATAGCCCTCTATGTTCAGAGAAAGGAACGAGCCTTGTTCTTCCACCTCTATGGTTTGAACATCGTCTATACGCCCCATGGTGGTCTTCACTTCCATGCCGTCGAAAGTGGAGCTTTTGAGTTGCCACGTATTGGGGATATTTTTTTTGATGATGAGCGGACGGACGGTTTGCGCGGCGGTGGTGGATAGTTGTGCGGTGAGGGGGGTTTGCGCGGCGGCGTTTGGTTGCGCGGCGAGTTGCTCAACGGTTGCGGCGGACGCGACAGGTCGCGTCCCTACAATGGCCGACATCATGATTACGACCATCCAAGCCAATCTGCCTATTGTTTTCTTCGTAAAGCCTTTTAATTGCATCATCTTATGGCTGTTTTAGATACAGACCTTGATCCGTATTCGATTAGGAAAGCCAAATATACGCAAAATTCGGCAAACTTCCGATGAGATTGCGGCGCAATTTCTGACGCCAAATTCGGCAAACTTTTAGAAATGCAGCGCACCGGACAGACCGCCTTGAACGCCGTTGTAGTAGGGCGCAAAGAGATAGGTTACGTTCGAGGACGATTTTTTCTTCTCTTTGTTTTGCAAGACTTTTTGTTTGATTCTCGGATAGAGATAGTAGGCCGCCTTGGTGCTGAGTATGCCCAAGCCCGCGCCAAAAAGCACATCGCCCACCCAATGCCGGTTATTGTGCACCCTAAGCGCCCCCGTGGCCGCCGCCACCGCATAGCCACACACCCCGTACCAAGGCGAAAGGTCTTTATATTCCTGATAGAGGAACTCCGCGCCCATAAAGGCGGTAGCGGTGTGGCCGGAAGGGAACGAATTGCGGGTGGACCCGTCGGGACGCTGTTCTCTCACCGTATATTTGATGGCGTTGACCGATGCGGCCATAAAGATGGAAGCCATCCCCAAGATGATGGTGCGGTCGGCAAAGTTGTGTTTGCCTTTTATGCCAAAGGCGTTGAGGGCATAAACGCTTGCCATGGGCAGAAATTGCGTATAGTCGTCTATGCGGATTTTTCGCGGTTTATATATATCTACGGCGTTGTATGCCGCGTGGTTGAGCAGTTTGAAGTTGGGGGTCATGGCGGTTTCAAACGCGCCGTAAACCATAAGCGAGAGCGGCACGGCCACTTGCGCAAAGTGCAGTTCGGGGATTTCGACAGTGGATGAGGGGACGAAGGTGGCCGCCGGATTGGGGACGG
>QLIP01038599.1_pt1 | contig 22715 bp, 24 predicted proteins | sample 1769771 | NCBI WGS metagenome assembly QLIP01 (sample SAMN09428762, study PRJNA476227) | Gut metagenome, whole genome shotgun sequencing project. | isolation source: cecum | host: Rhizomys sinensis | place: China: Jinsha town of Minqing, Fujian Province | collected 2013-09-23 | reverse complement strand
TCAAACAAAAGCCCCTGCATATACTATATGCAGGGGCTTTTGGGTTGGGGGGTGGTAAGAAAATCGGCCTGATTATTTAATCAGAAAACTCCATCGTCAGGAGGCCGCTGGAAAAGGTTTTGCCATGAATGTCCAGGGCCAGAGTCCTGGTAACGCCGCCTCCCAGGGCATCGCGCATGACAAAGTTCAAAGCGCCAAGCTGCGGCAGTTCATACCTGACCACCTCGCCCTTGACGATGTCCTTGAAGAAAGCCTTGACCTTCTCGGCTGTGACATTCTTCTCGATAAAGGGGTAGTCCTTCAGGTCATAGACGATCAGGGAGACGTTGGAGGTATTGCCCTTGTCGCCCGTACGTGAGTGGGCTATATCGTGCAGTTTCATTTAGATCTCCTCGTACTCAATAACGGGTTTGACCAGATCGCGGGGAACATAGGTCGAAGCAACAGCTACCACCTGCCGAGCCGCTTTTGACGCGCCGCCGCCAGCCGCTGGGCCGGTTACATAGAGCGCTTCCATTTCATTGCCGATCAGGGAGGCTTCTTTCATTGACTTTACGCGCACAGCGGCTCTTGCCCGCACTTCATAAGGCTCGTCCGCTGATGCGGTGCTGATGGACTTGCCGTGCAGTGCGCTCTCGCCGATAAGGTCGTAACGCTCTTCCAAAATATTCAGGCCGATGATTCGCAGACGTTCCTTGACAATATCAAGGGCAAGACGTCCGCGGGCCACTGCGCCAGCGCCGCCATAGCTCATCTGGCCTTCGCCGATATAGCTGTCAATATAGCCCAAGGAAACTTTAAGCTTTTCCGGGCGCGGATTGCCGCTGAATCCGCTGACAGCCACGCGATCCTTGCCAACTTCCTTGAAGTCAACCTTGGAGAAATCCGCTGTTACGTCAGGCGTAAGGTAGCGAGTGGGATCGTGCAATTCATAGAGAAGTTGTTCGATGCAGGTATGACGGTCAACCCGGCCTCCGCTACCTTCCACCTTGGTTATGATAAAGCTCCCGTCTTCGCTCACTTCCACAAGGGGGAAGCCAAGCCGCGCCAGATTCGGCACGTCTTTTTTACCTGGATCAGAGAAATAGCCCCCGGTAACCTGGCCGGCACATTCAAGAAGATGCCCTACGCCTGTGCCTATGCCCAGCTTGTGCCAGTCATCCATAGCCCAGCCAAATTCATAAATGAGCGGGGCCATGAACAGGGCAGGGTCAGCCACACGCCCGGTAATGATCACGTTTGCTCCAGCCCGCAGAGCTTCGACAATGGGCGCTGCCCCCACATAGGCATTGGCAGAAAGCAGGCTGTCACCAAGTGAAGATACTGGAGCACCAGTTTCATCAATCTTGAAATCACCTTTTTTGACTTCAGCGATCACGTCATCGCCATAGACGGCAGCGATTTTTAGCCCTTTCAGGCCAAGGCGCTGGGCGATTTCCTTGGTTTTTTTCAGTGCCGCCGGTGGATTGGCGGCGCCCATATTGGTGATAATCTTGACATTGTTTTTGAGGCATACCGGCAAAAGCTGTTCCCAGCGAGCCTCGAGAAGCGGGTCATAACCCAGTTCTGGATTCTTCAGCTTGGCTTGTTGATCTATGGCAATGGTGCGCTCAGCCAGGCACTCAAGGCCGAGATACTGGATATTGCCCTTAGCCGCCAGTTCCACAGCCGGTTCAATGCGGTCGCCAGAATAGCCCGCCCCCGAACCGATTCTAACAGTTTTCATATTTACTTCCTTTCTCCGTATGGCTGTTTAGAGGGGAAATACACCCGTAGCTACGCAGACCACGGTCATAACTAAAGTTACCAGATAGGCCAGCGGAATGGTAAAGCGCTGGTGATCACCAAGTTCCACGCCGCACAAGCCCACGAGCAAAAGGGTTGCCGGGGTCAGCGGGCTTACAGGGAAGCCTGTGGTCATCTGGCCTAGAATGGCGGCTTGGCCGGCTTCGATTGGCGGCAGGCCAAACTGGCTCATCACTCCGGCAATAACCGGCAACACGCCGAAGTAGAAAGAATCCGGGTCAAACACCAGGCTGAGCGGCATGGAGATTAGCGCCAGGAAGAGCGGGATATGCGAGGCCATATCCGTGGGAATAAAGGAAGCGGCCGCTGTTGCCATGGCCTTGAGAAAACCTGTGCCCTTCATGATGCCGGTGAATGCGCCTGCCGCAAGCAGTACGGAGGCCATGAGCAGGGCTTCTTTGGCATGGGCATCAACCCGCGCACGCTGCTGGGCGGAATTGGGATAGTTGAGGATCAGCGCGAGAACAGAGGCGACCATAAAGAACACTGCCGGGGCAATCTTGGTCATGATCATGCCGCAAATGACGGCCAGGGTCATGATGATGTTCACCCAGAACATGCGGGGTCTGCGCAGGGCCTTGTCCTCTTCGGAAATTTCATAGACCACAACTACTTCTGCGCCTGGCTCGCTTGGTTTGTAGTTAGTGCGGGTGGCTTCGCGCTTGCCGAGGATGAATGCGATGACCAGGACAGTGAGAATGCCGCAAATCTGGGCTGGCACAACAGGGTTAAAGAGATCCGTCACCGGAACTTTTAAGGCCGTGGCAGCGCGGATGGTCGGCCCTCCCCAGGGCAGAATGTTCATCACGCCAGCGCCCAATGCTGTAACCGCAGCGAGAACGCGCAAGTCCATATTGAGCCGTTTGTATAGCGGCAGCATGGCCGGAACAGTAATCATGAAAGTAACAGCGCCCGAGCCGTCAAGATGCACCAGCATAGCCAGCACGGCATTGCCCATGACCACCAGGAGTGGATTGCCCTTGGCAATGCGGATGATCCCATTGATGATCGGATCAAACATGCCCGCGTCAAAGACCACGCCAAAAAAGATGATGGCGAAGATGAACATGACTGCGGTGGGGGCAACGCTCCTGATGCCATCGATAATAAACTTGCTTGTACCCGTGCCGCCGAAACCCATGATCAGCGAGGCTGCGACTGGCACAACAATCAGTGCGACCATCGTTGACAGGCGCTTGGTCATGATCAGCGCCAGCAGGATTAAAACTGTTAAAAGCCCAACAAGTGCGGGGGACATGCAAACCTCCCAATGTTAAAATGCTCTCGCACTGGCAAAATACCCTTCCTCAATTCCAAAAAACTCTGGCGCACAATTTGCGCCGCTGCCAGCCATCTGACAGCTAGATGGGCATGGTTTTCAAGTCTGGGGAGACCTTGTAGCTTGCAGGAGTCACAGCCTTGACCTCCTCTTCCGTGACGCCAGGGGCAAGTTCCACCAGCGTGAGTTCTGGCAGATACTTGAATACCGCAAGCTCTGTGACAATCATGTCAACTTCTTTTTTTGCCGTAAGTGGCAGTGTGCAGTGGGGCAGGATTTTCGGCTTGCCTTTGGCTGTATGCTCCATGGCAATGATCACCTTTTGTGCGCCAACCACCAGATCCATAGCTCCGCCCATACCTGGAACCATCTTGCCGGGGATGATCCAGTTGGCCAGGTTGCCCTCCTCATCAACCTGCAGGGCGCCCAGAACCGTGGCCTTGACATGTCCTCCACGGATGATCGCGAAAGAAGCCGCGCTGTCAAAAGTTGAGCCGCCAGGCAAAATGGTCACGGGCTGGCCGCCGGCATTGACCACGTCTTTGTCCTCTTCTCCCTTAGCTGGGGCAGGCCCAAGCCCGAGAAAGCCATTCTCTGACTGCAGGATAACCTTGACTCCCGCCGGGAGGTGGTTGCCAACCAGGGTTGGGATGCCGATACCGAGGTTGACATAATCGCCGTTGGAAAATTCCTGACCCACTCTAGTTGCGATGATAACTTTTGGATCCATATCTTACCTCAATAGCCCTGCACGAGGTGGTCAACAAAAATGGCCGGGGTATGAATCTGGTCAGGATCGAGGCTGCCAACAGGGACGATTTCCTCAGCCTCGGCAATGACCAGCTTAGCGGCGGTGGCCATCAGCGGGTTAAAATTCCGCGCAGAGCGGCGATAGATGAGATTTCCCGCCGTATCCGCCTTCCAGGCTTTCACCAGGGCCACTTCAGCAAAGAGGGGGAGTTCCAGGAGGTAATCCTTGCCGTTGATATTCAGAACCTGCTTGCCCTCTTCCACTGGCGTGCCTACTCCAGTAGGAGTAAGTATGCCGCCAAGACCAGCGCCAGCAGCGCGAATACGCTCTGCCAGCGTACCCTGGGGAACGAGCTCAACCTCAAGGCTACCATCGGCCATCTGCTTGCCGCACTCCGGGTTCAGGCCGATATGTGTGGCAATAACTTTCTTGAGGCGTTTCTGCACAACCAATTTGCCAACGCCCACATCTGGGAATGAGCAGTCATTGGCGATATAGATCAGATCCTTGGCATCGCGTGCAATCAATGCGTCCACAAGGGCAAAGGGATTGCCGCAACCCATAAAGCCGCCAAACATGACGACAGAGCCATCGGGAACAAGCTCCGCCGCCTCACGAGGAGTAATGATGTCTGTCATGATTAGTCACCTATGCGTTCAACAAGTATGGACACACCCTGGCCGCCGCCAATGCACAGAGTGGCAAGGCCCTTGCGGCCCTTTTTCTGTTTCAGAATGTGGAGGAGTGTAGTCAGGATACGTGCGCCGCTGGCTCCCACAGGATGCCCAAGTGCAATGGCTCCGCCGCGCACGTTGACCTTTTCCTTGGGCAAGGCAAGGTCACGCACAACAGCAAGGCTCTGGGCTGCAAAAGCTTCATTGGCCTCGATATAGTCAATGTCCTCAACGCTCCAGCCAGCCTTTTCCAAGGCTTTTTGGGTAGCCGGCACAGGCCCTGTACCCATGATGGAAGGTTCAACACCGCCAGAAGTTGCGGCCACAATGCGCGCCAGAGGCTTAATTCCCAGTTCTTTGGCCTTGGCCTCGCTCATGACAACAAGCATGGCTGCGCCATCGTTAATGCCCGAGGCATTGCCTGCTGTCACTGTCCCCTCCTTGTCAAAGGCAGGCCGCAATTTGCCCAGTTTTTCAAGGGAAGTATCGGGCCGCAAATACTCGTCTTTGTCCACCGTCACATCGCCCTTCTTGGACTTCACCACCACAGGGCAGATTTCTTCAACAAAATCGCCATTGGCCTGGGCGGCGGCTGCCTTCTGTTGCGAGGCCAGGGCAAATTCATCCAATTCCTCACGGGTTAGCCCGTACTTCTTGACAATGTTTTCCGCAGTGATGCCCATATGGTATCCGGCAAAGGCATCGGTCAGGGCATCATAAACCATAGTGTCCACAAGTTGTCCGTTGCCCATGCGGTAGCCGGTTCTGGCCTTTTCCAGGGCATAAACAGCGTCTGACATGTTTTCGGTGCCGCCAGCTACGACAATGTCCGCATCGCCTGCGCGGATGGACTGTGCCGCCAGGGCCACAGCCTTTAGCCCCGAGCCGCAGACCTTGTTTATGGTAAAAGCCGGAGTTGTTACAGGAATACCAGCACCGATGGAAGCCTGGCGGGCAATATTCTGCCCCTTGGCAGCCGTGAGGACACAGCCGATGATCACTTCATCAACCATGTCCGGGCTAATTCCAGCACGCTTGAGCGCGGCCTTGATGGCGATAGAGCCAAGCTCAGCAGCGGGAACTCCTGCCAGAGAACCGTTGAACGAGCCGACAGGTGTGCGCACGGCTGCGCATATAACTGGTGTGTTCGGCATGAAAACCTCCAAGGTTGCAGGATTAACAAAACGATTAACCACTCCTCATGAAATTTTTATTCTTTAATTTTAGTATATCATATGAAAGGAATTGAATATTTTTGTTGAGTCGAGGCCGCCTCCAGTTATATTTTGCTTATTTTTGATAAATCGTTTAAGTAAAAAATACTTTTGGCGATTTTTCTTGTCAATGCTATTTTGGCAAAATTTAGTAATTTATTTCACATTGGTTGATGGCATTCAGGAGGTTTCCCATAATGCCGCAAGTTCAGAAAAGAGTGACAATCAGGGATATTGCCAGGGCGGCTAAAGTTTCCCGTGCAACGGTTTCCCTTGCGCTCAACAACAAGGGAAATCTGCCTGAAAGCCGCAGAACGCAAATTAAACGCCTGGCTGAGGAGATGAACTATGTTCCCAACGGCTTGGCGCAAGCCCTTCGCGGAGTACGTACGCGCTCTGTGGGGGTGGTGACCAATTATTTTAGCAATATATATTTTCGGGATTTTTATATTGGCATGGAGAAGGTTGCGGATGCGCACGGATTTTCCTTCATGGTGTCCCAAGCCTATGAAACACTGGAAAAGGAGCGCCGCCAGGTAGCCAAATTCCTGGAATATGGGGTTGATGGGCTTATTGTGCTACCCTGTTCCCAGGAAAAGGAACATTTGCAGACTGCTTCAGAAATGGGTGTGCCAGTAGTTCTGATCTCCAATACCCTGGGCGGTGATTTTGCAGCGGTTCAGGCAGATAATATTCAGGGAACAATGGAGCTTGTGAAACACCTGTTTTCCTTTGATCCAGATCGGTCAGTATTGCATATTGCAGGCTCCCCGCAGCAGTCCTCACAGTTGCAGCGGCGGGAGTGCTTCGTTTCGGTGATCCATAAGCTACACCCTGATATTAATCCTGAAAGCCTGGTTTACGAGGCCAAAGGCTTGCGTTCACAAGCCGGATATGACCTAATGGAGCGTATTCTCTCAGAACATACCCCGCCAATTTCAATATTTGTAAGCAATGATGAAGTTGCTTCTGGCATTTCCCTCTATGCCAATGAGCATAACCTGCTTATGCCAGAGGACATTGCAGTTGCATGTTTTTCAGGCAATCCCACCTTTGGCGCAGTTGGGCCGTCAATCAGCACGGCAATGGTGCCAGCAAAACGAATGGGTGAAATGACAGCGCGTCTTCTTTTGGAACTTATCGAATCGCCTGAAGAAAGAGATTATCCTCCAATTATCACACTTTCAGTGGCGTTGCATGATAATCTGACACATAGTTTTAGCTCACGCATGAACGGAACTGCATACGATTATCCATTATTTTGATTCAGAATCTGTTTTCAAGATTGCCTGAAATTACAAGGCTTATTCACAATGTGCATTGACAGGCATTGCCGAATGAGGCAAGAAAAATTACTTAAACTTTGATTTTCATGGAGAAAATAATGAAAAAATGCCTTGGGCTGCTAGTTTTGGCTTGCGTCTTTTTCCTGGCAGACGCTCCTTTTGCTGCTGAAAAGATAAAAATTGGCGTTCAAGGGGCACATTCCGGCGATTTGGCCTCTTATGGCGTGCCAAGCCTCAATGCCGTAAAAATAGTTGTGGACGAGATAAATTCCAAAGGCGGCTTGCTGGGTTCACCTGTGGAAATCATCGCCCAGGATGATCAATGCAAACCAGAGATGGCCACAAGTGCTGCCACAAAGTTGATTTCCGACAAGGTTGGCGTGGTTGTAGGGCCGATTTGCTCAGGGCCAACAACGGTCTCGCTCCCGCTTTTTCAGGACGCCAATTTAATCGCAATTTCTCCCACTGCAACAACTCCAGGTCTTACTGAGGGGGGCAAGAATCCGCTATTTTTTCGCACAGTAGCCCATGATAATGCCCAGGCCAAGCTTACCAGCGACTTTATGCTCAACAAGCTTAAGGTCAAGAAGGCGGCTTACCTGCATGACAATGGTGATTACGGCAAGGGCTTTGCTGATAAAAACCGCGAATATCTGGAAAAAGGCGGCATGGAAACTGTTCTTTTTGAAGCAGTCACGCCGGATGCGGTGGATTTTTCTGCCGTGGTGCGCAAATTGCGCCGCGCAAAGCCAGATATCATCGTCTTTGGCGGTTATCAGCCCGTTGCCTCCAAGCTGGTGCAACAGATGCGCCGAGATCGACTGAATACGCCCTTTCTTGGCCCTGATGGCGTGAAGGATGAAACATTCCTTAAAATGACCGGCAAGGATAGTGAAGGTGTCTATGCCTCTTATCCCAAGGACACAAGCACACTTGAAGAATACAAAAAAGCGCGTGACGCCCATATAAAGAACTATGGCAGTGAACCAGGTTTTGGTTATTACAATGCCTATGCCGCAACCCAGGCATTGCTCAATGCCATTGCCAAGTCAGGCGGAGTGGATGTGGACAAAATCAAGAATGTTTTGCGCGAAAGTCCGGTTTCCACGCCGCTTGGCAAAATCACCTTCAATGACAAGGGTGATGCAGCTGGCATGGCCCTGTCCATTTATCAAGTCAAAGATGGCAAGTTTGTGGAACTGGATCATAATCTGGTCTTGCAATAATCTTGATGCGGGGGTTTTGGCCTCCGCCAAGCCATAAAATGGACTTTCAGTTTTTTGTAGAACTCTTTTTTGGCGGCCTTACCAGAGGCAGTATCTATGCCTTGATCGCGCTTGGCTACACCCTTGTTTACGGGATAATTGAGCTTATCAATTTTGCTCACGGTGAAATTTATATGCTGGGGGCATTTACAGCGCTTTTAGTGGCTGGCGCACTGGCCATCTATGGGTTCCCGGCGGGGGGAATACTGGTTGTGGCCGCGCTAGTGGCAGTGCTTTGGTGCGCTGCCTATGGCTTTTCACTAGAAAAAGTCGCCTACAAGCCATTGCGCGGTGCGCCGCGGCTTTCGCCGCTGATTTCGGCTATTGGCATGTCCATTTTCCTGCAAAATTATGTACTCCTGGCACAGACTTCTGATTTTGTGCCTTTCCCGCGCCTTTTGCCGGAAATGGAATTTCTGGAGCATATTGATTATGTCATGGGCGCGAGTGATTTTTTGATTCTCCTGGTTAGCGCTATCTCAATGGGAGCATTGACCCTGTTTATTCGCTATACGCGCATGGGCAAGGCCATGCGCGCCACTGCGCAAAATCGTAAAATGGCTCTTTTGCTCGGCATAAACGCGGACAAAATAATTTCATTGACATTTATAATTGGCTCGGCACTCGCAGCGCTTGGCGGGGTTCTTATTGCCTCGCATATGGGCCAGGTGAATTTTGGCATTGGCTTTATTGCTGGAATGAAAGCATTCACCGCTGCGGTTCTTGGCGGGATAGGCTCTATTCCCGGGGCGATGCTGGGAGGGCTGGTTTTGGGATTGGCTGAAAGTTTTACTACAGGCTATTTTTCAGGGAATTATGAAGATATTCTGGCTTTTGCAATTCTGATCCTGATTTTGATATTCAGGCCGGATGGACTCCTGGGCAAAGCCAAGGTTCAGAAAGTTTAGTTATGCGCCAGATAAGCAAGGCAACCCTTACGGCACTCTGGTTCATGCTCCTGACGCTTCCTGTCATGGGCATCAAACTTAATTTTTTGGATAACAGTCTTTCTTGGCGCTTTGACCGCTTGTTATGGCTTGGCTTTGGTGTATTTTTTCTCTCCTTAATATGGAATTGGTGCTTTACGCGGAAAGCAAAGGGATTGCCAATTCTTGAACTTCCCGCAAAGCTAAAAATCCTTTGCGCAGACTTTGCCGGATCAACGCAAGCCAAAAGGGCAAGCCTTGCGTTTTTAGTCTGCATTGCTTTGGTTATGCCGCTGCTTAGCTCATTTTATCAGACCAATATAATGATTTCGGCAATGCTTTATGTCATTCTTGCCTTGGGCCTTAATATTGTTGTTGGCTTGGCAGGTCAGCTTGTGCTTGGCTATGTGGCCTTTTACGCGGTTGGCGCCTATTGTTACGGCTTGCTCAATCAATTCTTTGGTTTGGGATTTTGGGCTTGCCTGCCTGTGGGCGGAATAGTGGCCGCGCTTTTTGGTCTTGCTCTTGGTTTTCCAACCCTGCGCCTTAAAGGTGACTATCTTGCCATTGTTACACTGGGTTTTGGCGAAATTGTGCGCCTTGCCATGCTCAACTGGACAAGCTTAACTGGCGGCCCACGCGGGATCAGCGAAATTCCGCGCCCGGGATTTTTTGGCCTTGAACTGGGAATAAATGCTTCGACAATCTATATTTATTATCTCGTTTTAGCCGCTGTTGCTCTGACCATGCTAGTGATCTCGCGGTTAAAAAATTCTCGCGTTGGCTTGGCGCTTCAAGCCTTGCGTGAGGATGAAATCGCCTGTGAGGCAATGGGCATTGACATTACGCGGATTAAACTCTCTGCCTTTGCGCTTGGTTCATGCTGGGCCGGTTTTGCCGGGGTGATATTTGCAGCCAAAACCAGCTTCATTAATCCAGCAAGCTTTACTTTCATGGAATCAGCCATGATTTTGTCAATGGTAGTACTTGGCGGCATGGGGTCAATTCTTGGGGTAACCATTGCGGCCTTTGTACTCATTTTGGTCCCGGAATATTTACGAGCCTTTTCGGAATACAGAATGCTTATTTTTGGCGCAATCATGGTTTTGATGATGATTTTTCGTCCTCAGGGCCTGATTAGCGGCGAAAAGCGCAAATATCGCATTAGTAGCTTGCTCGATAGTTCGGCCAAGCGGAAAGCTGCATGAACCCGGTACTGGAAGTCAAAGATCTTTCGCAGGATTTTGGCGGCCTCAGAGCGCTGAGTGATCTGAATCTAGTGCTTGGCCAAAATGAAATTATGGCTGTTATCGGGCCAAATGGCGCGGGCAAAACCACACTTTTTAACTGTATTACCGGCATCTATACACCCACAGAAGGGGAAATTCTTCTCTATGACAATGCTGGCAAACGCAATCTACTCAATGGAAAAAAGCCAAATATAATCACAGCCTTGGGTTTGGCGCGTACTTTTCAGAATATCCGGCTTTTTGGGCAGATGACAGTGCTTGAAAATGTCCTCGTTGGCAGGCATTGCCGCACGCACACTGGAATTCTTGGCGCTTTGTTGCGAAATCGTGAAAGCCGCATTGAGGAGCAGGAAAGCGTTGACCTTTGCTATGCTTTGCTTGAGATGGTCAATCTTGAGGAATTTTGGAACGAAACAGCAAATAATCTTGCTTATGGCGCACAACGGCGCTTGGAAATCGCCCGCGCCCTGGCAACTGAGCCGCGCCTGCTACTTCTTGACGAGCCAGCAGCCGGAATGAATCCTCAGGAAACCCAGGAACTCGAATCCTTGATCCGCAGCATCCAAACAAGCCGACAAATTTCAATTCTGCTTATTGAGCATGACATGAGCATGGTCATGTCGCTTTCAGACAGAATCTATGTGATGGAATACGGAAGCGTCATTGCCTGCGGCACACCAGAAGAAATCAGGTCAAATCCCCTGGTAATCAAGGCTTATCTAGGAGAAAGCAATGCTTGAGATGCGTGGCGTGGATGCCTATTATGGCAACATCCAGGCATTGCGCCATGTTACCCTGCATGTTGACGATGGCGAGATTGTCACGCTCATTGGCGCAAACGGCGCAGGCAAATCTACCACCTTGATGACTATCTGTGGAATCATTCATGCCAGGAGAGGGGAGATTCTTTTTCGCGGCCAAGCCATTCAGGAAATGCCTCCGCATGGGATTGTCATGCAGGGCATTTCGCAAGTGCCCGAGGGACGGCTGATTTTCCCTGATTTAAGTGTTCAGGAAAATCTTGAGCTTGGTGCATTCTTACGCCGCGATCATCGGGCCATACGCGATGATCTTGCCTATGTATTTGAGCTTTTTCCCATTCTTGAGCAAAGGCGCAGGCAACTGGGCGGAACGCTCTCAGGGGGCGAGCAGCAGATGCTGGCCATTAGCAGGGCGCTTATGGCCAGACCGAGGCTTTTGTTGCTGGATGAGCCATCTCTTGGTCTTGCACCGATTATTATCCAGCAGATTTTTGCGATAATTCGCAAGGTCAATGCCGATGGGACTACTGTCTTTCTAGTGGAACAAAACGCCAACCAGGCTTTGCGCATTGCCAATCGCGGCTATGTTATGGAAAACGGGCGCATAGTAATGGAGGATAGCGCCAAGGCGCTCCTGGAAAGCCCGGAGGTGCGCAATGCCTATCTTGGCGGTTGATTGGATTTCCGCCCAGGCTTTAATCTAGAGGAAGCTTTTCTTCAGCAAGGCTTGCTACCATTATTGCCTTTATTGTGTGTAGCCGATTTTCGGCCTCAGCGAATACCAGGCTTTGCTCAGATTCAAAGACTTCGTCACTGACTTCCATGCAGGAAAGTCCAAATTTTTGAAAGATCTTTTCGCCGATCTCAGTTTGGCGATTGTGGAAAGAAGGCAGGCAATGCAGAAATTTGCAGTCAGGGTTGCCTGTGAGCTTCATACATTGTTGGGAAACGCGATATGGCTCAAGCAGGGCAATGCGTTCAGCCCAAACTTCATCTGCCTCGCCCATGGAAACCCAGACGTCTGTATAGAGGAAATCACAATCTGCTACGCCTTCACCAATATCCTCCGTCCGTGTAATCTTTGCGCCAGTAATTTCGGCAATTTTTTTTGCCTGGTTAAAAATTTCATCTGAAGTCCAGAGCTTGCGTGGGGCAACGCAACGGAAATCAATGCCCATCATTGCTGAGCCAATCATCAGCGAATTGCCCATATTGTAGCGGGCATCTCCAAGATATGCGAGGCGCTGCTGGCTGAATGGCTTTGCGCAGAATTCACGCATGGTCAGAAGATCCGCCAGGAGTTGTGTGGGATGCCATTCATTAGTCAGGCCGTTCCAGACTGGAACTTGGGAATATTTTGCCAGCGCTTCCACTCGTTCCTGGCCAAAACCGCGATATTCAATGCCGTCAAAAAAAGCGGCTAAAACTCGCGCAGTGTCAGCCATGGATTCTTTTTTTCCGAGTTGTGAGCCGCTTGGCCCAAGGTAGCTTACATGCGCCCCCTGATCGTGCGCGGCAACTTCAAAAGCGCAACGTGTGCGCGTGGAATCTTTTTCAAAGATTAAAGCAATATTTTTGTTTTCAAGAAAATGCGGCTCTGCATGGTTTTTTTTGGCTTCCTTGAGCCAGGCGGCAAGATCAAGAAGATATTCAAAATCAGCGGGGCTGAAATCAAGCTCTTTTAAAAAATCCCGTCCAGAAAGTCTGTTCATCATTTCTCCGTTCCAGCAAAAGGAAAAAACTAAATGGATTTAACCATGCCAATTTCATCACAGCGATAGAATTTGGGGCATTTGCTACATTCCACCCAGACAATAGCCGGAAGATCTTCGCGCTTAAATTCCACAAAACCGCAATTCTGGAAAAATTTGGCCACAAGCGTAAAAACAAATACTTGGGGAATGCCTAAAAAACGGCAGCGCTCCACCAGCGCGGCTACCAGGCTCTTGCCCAGGCCATTTCCCTGGCAAGCCGGATGCACCGCAATGGAGCGGATTTCCGCCAGATCGGCCCAAAAAACATGTACAGCGCCACAGGCCACAACAACTTCTTCTCCGCTATTCAGTTCAGGGGCTGTGATAACCAGGTAATCCTGAATATGCTGGTATAGATATTGCGGGCCTCTCGCAAGCATGACATTTGCCGAAGCGTAGTGATTGATCAGCGCACTCATTCCATGCACGTCTGCAACCTTTGCAGCGCGAATTTCAAGACTGCGGTAGTTGGCAACACGGATTTCTGGAACACGGATCTCGGATACGCCGCCGATTTCACAGCGTGGAACTGCCAGTGGCATCGTATCTCCTCTTTTATAACTTTTGTACTAAAGCGGGAAAGCTAAAGTAAAGCAAAACGAAAGTCTAGAATATTCCTTATTCGCAGATAAATAAAAAGGCGGCATTAAGCCGCCCATGGATTAAATTTGAAGATTTTTATTGGTTGATCATTACCTTGGCCGGCCGCAAGAGGCGGTCATTGAGTTTGTAACCGCGTTGCAAAACCCGCGAAACAGCGCCTGCCGGCATATCAGGCGCGGATTCAAAGCCTACAGCTTCATGGATTTGCGGATTAAATTCCTCGCCATTTTCTCCAAGCGCAGTCAAGCCATGCTTGGTTACAGCATCAAGCAGAAGCTTGCGGGTCATGGCCACGCCATCAAGCATATCTTTGCAGGCTTCATTCTGGCTGCCATATTGCAAGGCCAGGTCCAGATTGTCCAGTGTTGGCAGAAGATCTCCAAGAACTTTCTCTGAAGCGTAGCGCATCTGTTCCTGATGTTCGCGATTCAGCCGTTTTTTGAAGTTCTCCATTTCGGCGGCCGTACGCAGCCGCAATTCTTCCAGTTCTTTTTTGCTATCTTCTTTATTTTCGGCTGAAGCATCATTTTCCGGGGCGGCTTCTTGGGCTTTATTCTCTTCGTCTGGAAGGTCAGTATTGGACAAAGAATCTTCTTGCAACGCAGGCTCTTCTGCTTCTGGCTCTTCCTGTGCGAAAGGATGGTTATGCCAGTAGTTTTCATCCCGCTCCTGGTGATGAGTGGGATTATCGTGAAAAGTATCCTTGTTCATGCGCATATATGGGTGAATCGGATGCCGACGCATAATTCCTCCAATTTGGCCAGGGCGCTTTGCACTGGCCGAATAATTATTGAGTAAGATTAGGCGTCCCCGCTGTCAAGATAGCCTTGTAACTCGACATTGGCTGTGTATTCCTGTATCTCTCTCGGCCTTGAGGGGAAATATGATTTGTCGCATCTTGCATATTCAAAACGAACAGGATTGGGCGAAATCCGCTCAGTGGCTTAAGTCGCGCAGCCATCCAAGTGATGGGATTGAAACTGTTGTGCGTGAAATCATTGCGGCTGTGCAGGAAAAGGGTGATGAGGCTTTGCTTGATTATTCCCGCAAGTTCGATGCGCCTGATTTTTCGCCGCCGTTTCGCATCAGCGATCAGGAAATTGCACGTGCTGCGGCTTCTGCCAGAGTGGAAAGCCGCGAACAGATCAGCGGAGCAGCAGCAAATATCCGTTCTTTTCATGAAGCGCAGATTGAGCGCTCCTGGTTTATTACAAGACAGGATGGCAGTATCCTTGGGCAAAGGGTTTTGCCAGTTGATGGAGTAGGACTCTATGTGCCAGGAGGCCAGGGCGGCAAAACGCCGTTGCTTTCCAGCCTTTTGATGAACGCCATCCCCGCGCAGGTAGCAGGTGTACGCCGCCTGGTTGTCTGCACCCCCCCTCGCGCTGACGGCAGTGTGGATGCCAATCTGCTGGTAGCCGCGTATCTTCTGGATATTGACGAAGTTTACCGCGTTGGCGGTGCGTGGGCCGTTGCCGCAATGGCTCTGGGCACGGCTTCCATAGCACCTGTGGATGTTATTGCCGGGCCTGGAAATATTTATGTGACCACGGCCAAAAGGCTTCTCCAGGGGCAGGTTGGCATTGATATGCTTGCAGGTCCAAGCGAAGTTCTGATTATTGCCGATCGCTCAGCTAATCCTGCCTGGATTGCCGCAGACATGCTCTCTCAGGCGGAACACGATGCCCTGGCATCTGCGATTTGTCTTACAGATGATGCCAAGCTTGCAGATAGTATTCAGCAAGAACTTGAAAAACAGTGCGTCAGCTTGCCCCGCGCCCAGATTGCTGCGCGTGCGCTGATGGACTGGAGTTGTATAGCGGTTGTGCCGGGACTGGAGCTTGCCCTAAGCTTGGCTAACCAGATAGCGCCGGAACATCTTGAAATTTGCACACGCGATCCCTGGGAAAAGCTCCCGCATATCCGCCATGCCGGCGCAATATTCCTGGGCCAGAATTGCCCTGAGCCAGTGGGCGATTATTATGCCGGGCCTAATCATGTTTTGCCCACTTTGGGTACTGCACGGTTTTCCTCCGCGCTCTCTGTGCAGACTTTTTGCAAGAAAAGCAGCATCATCGCGTCAAGTCATGAATTCATGCGCCAAAACGTTGATTCGATTGCAGCCCTAGCCAGAATGGAAGGTCTGGAAGCCCATGCCAGGGCTGTTGAAATCAGGCGGAAAAATAAACCAAATTAAATAGGGCAGTGCGCCTTTTGGCATAAACGAAATCAGAAAGGTGAAATCCATGCAAGTTGTCGTCAAGACCGATATTGATGCCTACCCCTTGCGCGGCAGGGGAAAGGTGCGTGATGTTTACGAGGTTGATGAGCAGACGCTCCTGATCGTTACGACAGACAGAATGTCTGCCTTTGACGTGATCATGGCCGAGCCTATCCCATACAAGGGAGTGATTCTGAATCAGATTACACTTTTTTGGATGGACAAATTTAGCGAGATTATCCCCAATCATCTTGTAGAAAGCGATGTCAGCCGTTTCCCTGCAAAGCTTGATCCCTGGAAAGACCAGCTTGAGGGCAGGGCAATTCTGGCGCGCAAGGCAGAGCCTTTACCTGTGGAGTGTATCGTCCGCGGTTATCTTTCCGGGAGCGGCTGGAAGGATTATCAGTCCACTGGGGAGCTTTGTGGTTACAAGCTTCCGAAGGGACTCCAGGAATCCGAAAGGCTTAAGGAAGCTATCTTTACTCCTTCCACAAAAGCGGAACTTGGGCAGCATGACGAGAACATCAGTCTTGAACAGGCAAAAAAGCTGCTTGGATCTGAAACTTTTAGCGCGACCAAAGATATTGTCCTCCAACTCTATAATGCGGGCAGAGCCTATGCGGCCCAAAAGGGAATCATTGTTGCGGATACAAAATTTGAACTTGGCTTCATCAATGGCAAGTTGCACCTGATTGATGAAGTGCTTACGCCTGACAGTTCGCGCTTCTGGCCCGCTGATTCTTATCAGCCAGGCAGAAGCCAACAAAGCTTTGACAAACAGTTTCTCCGCGATTGGCTCAAAGCGCAGCCCTGGAATATGCAGCCGCCACCGCCCAATCTTCCTGAAAAAATCATTGTGGCTACAGCCAGCCGTTACCGCGATGCCTACGAGTTGCTTACCGGGCATAAAGCGCCTTTTAAGATCGCGGACTAAGTGTTTGAAGCGAAGCGCATACAAGAAATGCCATAACAAAAGTTCATAAAATTAGAGGGGATATCCTATGTTGTTGGAGGGAAAAAAAGCATTGATCCTTGGACTGGCCAACAATCGGAGCATAGCCTGGGGCATCGCCTCCTGCCTGAAGGCCCAGGGAGCAAGACTGGCTTTCAACTATGTTGGCGAGGCCATTAAAAAACGTGTTGAACCGCTGAGTGCCGAACTTGGCGGAGAATTTACCTTTCAGTGTGATGTTTGCGATGACGGCCAGATCGCTGATGCGGCTAATCTTGTGCGTGAAAAATGGGGCACCCTGGATATTTTGATTCATTCAGTGGCCTTTGCCAATCGGGAGGATCTTGGCGGGCGTTTCATTGATACCTCGCGCAAGGGTTTTCAGCTGGCCCTGGATGTTTCAGCCTATTCGCTCACTGGAATTTGCCGCGCATTCGAGCCAATTTTCAATGATGGCGCATCGGTGATCACCATGACCTATCTAGGCTCAGCCAAGATTATTCCAGGTTACAATGTAATGGGTGTTGCCAAGGCGGCGTTAGAGGCTTCAGTACGCTATCTTGCCTATGATCTTGGGCCAAGAGGTATTCGCGTCAATGCCCTCAGTGCCGGGCCAATCAAGACGCTGGCTGCTTCCGCGGTGTCCAGTCTCAAGGATATTTTTACACATGTTGAGGCACATTCGCCGCTCAAACGCAATGTAAGCGCAATGGATGTGGGCGGCGCTGCTGTTTTTCTGGCCTCTGAGCTTTCCCGCTCAGTGACTGGTGAAATTATTTATGTTGATAGTGGTTTCAGCCAGATTGGCGCGGCCTAGTTTATTTGAAGATGGGCTATCTGACGCTTAATGCCATTGGCATAACAATCCTGGCGGCTTTTGGCCTGTGGGTTTTCCAATATGCAGCGCGGAAAGCGCAGGGCAAAAAAATGCCTGGTGAATCCCGCAAGGATCATCGCAAAGATTGAGTAAAAACGATGTTTTGGATTTTTTTGAGTATTGCCTTTATCGCTATTCTGGCGTGGCTGATGCGCAAAGCGGTCAAGGGAACGGTCTTTGCCCATCGTTGCCCCTGCACGCCATACATTGAGCATTTGCGCTGGCGTGAAAAAGGCGCTTCATTGCCAAAGGGTCAGAAAAATGAGCAATTATGGTGACATGGCAGGGCCGCTTGCAGTTTGCTTATTTTTAGCCTATGCATTTAGCTCTTTGCAGACATTTTTTGGAGAGGTGTCCGAGCTGGTCTAAGGAGCACGATTGGAAATCGTGTGTGGGTAACACCACCGGGAGTTCGAATCTCCCCCTCTCCGCCAAACACATAAATCAGAAAGTCCCACAAAGCCCTAAAAGCCGCGTGGGGCTATCCTTTTTAGTTGGTGTGACATTTCGATCTGTACCGTAAAGAACCTTGGCGTACCGCGTTTTTGACGGCATATAAGACGGCACGAAGTGCAAAAATTAAGAGCTTGCCCAAAATTATGCCGTCAAAAGGAGAAAACCATGCCCGACTGAGTATTTACGGACGCGACAGCCAAAAACCTCAAGCCAGAGGAAAAATCCCGCAAGGTCTCCACTGGTCGAGGCTTTTACCTGAATGTTTCTCTGTCGGGCAAACAAAACATGGCGATATGAATACAGGCTGAATGGCAAGCGCAACACCGCTCTTTATGGCGAGTACCCAGCTATGAAGCTTTTGGAGGCAGAACACGCTCATCAACAATGCAAAGCGCTCCTGGCGCGAGGAATTGATCCCAACGAGCAAAAACGTAGCATAAAAGCTGAAACCCAAAAGCTGGAAGCCGAGGCCACCAACACATTTGAGAAAGTGGCTCTTGAATGGCTGGGACAAAAAAGATCGAGTGTTCTGGAAAATACAAATACGATATTTTAGCTCGTCTGAAAAATCACATTTTCCTGCATGTTGGAAGCCGTCCGATAACCAGCTTGACGGCGCAAGATTATCTTTTTCCTTGCAGAGAAGCCGAAAGACGCAACGCTCGCAACATGGCTCACAAGCAAGCTAGCATCTTCGAACAGGTTGGCAAATTCGCAAAGGTGGCAGGTAATGCGCGGCAAATGAGGCTACCGATATTTCAGACGCGTTGCAACCAAAACCTCCAGTCAAACATTTTGCGGCCATAGTTGACCCAGCAAAGCTAAGGAAACTTCTTTGTAATATTGATTGCTACAGGGGCGAGCCAGCTACGGTCTACTGCTTGAAACTCTTGCCTTTGGTGTGTTCTCGCCCGAACGAATTGCGAAGGGCTGAATGGGATGAAATTGTTCTAGAAGCGCGGGAATGGCGAGTTGCCGCAAGCAAAATGAAGGTGCGACGCCCGCACACGATAGCATTGTCTAAACAAGCAATCGCGCTTTTGAATGAGTTGAAGCTTTACAGTGGCGGTGAAAAATGGCTTTTTCCTGGACGCAATTCCAATTTGAAGCCAATAAGTGACAACGCCTTGCTAAAGGCTTTTCGCGGCATGGGCTACACTCAAGATGGAATCGTGCCGCATGGTTCCGCGGGACTTTCAACATAATCGCCAACGAGAAAAAGCTTGAATGGTGTGTAGATTCAGACATAATTGAAAAATGCCTCGCACACGCCGAAAAAAACGCTGTTAGAGACGCTATAACCATGCAGAGCACATGGAAGCACGGCAGGTGCTAATGCAGACTTGGGCTGATTATCTTGACGAGTTAAAAGCTCAAGTTTCCAACATCTGAAAGTTTTCGCCATTTCATTAGTTGAAATCCATACACTAAAAAAGGGATGAAGGGTAGAGATGCGTTATCAAATAGAGAAAAATCTATTCTTTATGTGCTGGAGCAAGAATTAAGAGAAACTAAAGGCAAGCCATATGGCCGAGGCTCGCAAAGCTTTGGTCCATTACGACAATTCATGGGAGATGTTTTTCATTGTCATTATACAAAAAATAATGTCGCTATATGGCAAATAATTGAAACAGAAACAAAAGTACAAATTATAATCTGCAAATTTGAATATATAGGATAAAGAGGTATCGATCCTTATTAGGAGAAATTATGCAAACGATGACAAAAGCAAATTAAAAATTCCTTCCGATTGCTATGATGCAATTAAATCCATCGTCATAAAATTAGGCGGCATGATAGTCGAAGATGATGATATAATTGTGATTCCTCCATTGTCAGTAAAAGAAAAATCTGGGCGTATTCTGAAAGGCTTACGCTTGAGCGAAGGGCTTACCCAAAAACAGGTTGCGGATGCCATAGGCGTACCCGTAAGACTTGTTTCCGAGTATGAGCAATTCAAGCGTCCCATTCCAGAGAACAAGGCGCAACCCCTTGCGGCATTGCTTAACAGTGTCCCCGGAAATTTCATATTTGAGAACCAGCAAGGCTAATAGACAATATTAAATTTTTCCGGCTAGGCACGGAGTAATTGATCGTACAGAAAAGGCAAAATCCTTATTGGTATGCCGGAAAGCCCCAATGAGGTATAAGCATAAGGGGGGGCATGGAAAAGAGATTTATTTCTGGAAAAGAATTGATAGAATATGAACAAGTAACTTTTTTTGAACTATTATCATTTGTGCAGAATAAAATCAGAACTGCTTATTGGGAGAAGAAAGAGTAGTAAGAATATTTGATACTAGTTTTAGTATTATTGAAAATATTAGTAATAATCAAGGTTTTCTAAATAACCAATCACAAAATAACTGAATATATTGGAATGATAATCATAAATTTCATGAAGAGCTAAGAGAATTAATCAATTTTCGTTATAAAATAAAGATAGATGATAAGGATAAACTAAAGAAGATATTTATAGCTTTATATTTATATAAAACTCAATCATTACAATTCGGCGATATATATGGAATGTTCGAAATAAATCTCGAATTATTTTCTGCAAATTATTGTTCTATGCATGTTCTGTGGAGAGCAATATTATCTAGTGGGTGTAACCATCTCCTCAAATAAGGCAATCCAAAACTGGAGAATTCTGGTAAACAATCCCAAGGAGGGAAGCCATGAAGAAGCAACGGGTTTCTGAACGCCAGATTGTCACCATCCTCAAATCCGTAGAAGCTTGGCGCACTGCAAGGATGTATGCCAGGAGCATGGTATCAGCAATGGCACATTCTACGCATGGAAGAGCAAATTCGGTGGTATGGAAGCGTCTGATACAAACGCATGTGCGAGCTTGAACATGAAAATGCGCGCCTCAAGCAAATGTATGCAGATCTTACCCTGGAAAATCGGGCCTTGAAGGATGTGATTGAAAAAAGTTCTGACGCCAGCCGAGAAGCGTGAAGCCATATTTTTCGTTCACAATGAATATGTGCTTTCCGTTAGCAAGGCGTGTGCGACACTACATATAAGTCGAAGTGTGCTTGCATATAAGCCAATGCCACGGGATGACAACCTAGTCATAACCACGCTTCTTGAGCTGGCTGACCGCTATCAGAGATACGGATTTGCCAAGTATTTTGCTGTGCTACACCGTGAGGGGTATACATGGGATCATAAGCGCGTCCATCGAATCTATCGGCAACTGAGGTTAAACTTATGCCGTAAAAGGAAGCAACGCTTGCCCAATCAACTTCAGAACGCCTTGAAGCTCAAAGCACAGTCAACGCGTGTTGGTCTATAGATTTCATGAGTGATGCCCTGATGCGCGGTCAGCGCTTTTGTACGTTCAATGTACTTGAAGATTTCAGCCGGGAGTGCTGACCATGGAGGTGGATACTAGCTTGCCAACATCTCGCATTATTCGTGTACTTGACCGCATAGTCACATGGAGGGGATACCCAACAAAAATGCGCATGGACAACGGCCCTGAATTTGTTTCTATACAGCTTGCCTAATGGGCTGAACAACACAATGTTGACCTTCAGTTTTTTGCAGCCAGGCAGGAAAACGCAGAACTCGTATGAGGTATTAAATTTCTAAGTTTTCAACAGGTTGAGTGAGGTTCGTGATATTGTGGATACATGGGTACAAGAATACAATGAGCAAAGGCATCATGAATCATTGGGTAATCTCACGCCAGAAGCATTTGCACTCAAACACGCCAAGGAATCCAGTTTTGGCTTGCACTAAATATGGGTGGTTACAGACGCTATGAGCGTAACGGTCAACGCGCCAGCACTCGTGCAGGCCATTATGGGCGAAATTTGCAGACAAAAGCAGGTAAAGTTCTGCTCATGATACCGAAGCTGAGACATCCGCCTTTGGAGACGGCGATAATCGAACGATACCGTTGTAGGGAAAGCTCAGTGGAAGAGTCTTTGGTTGAAATGTATCTGGTTGGTGTTTCGGTACGCCGAGTGGAGGATATTACTGAAGCGCTGTTGGGTAGTCGTGTTAGTTCAAGCACCATCAGTGATCTGAATCAAAAGATATTTGAACGTATTGAACAATGGCGTAATTGTCCACTTGATGCTGAGTATCCTTATGTTTTCATTGATGGCATTTGGCTTAAGCGCTCTTGGGGTGGAGAAGCACAAAACATATCAATACTTGTGGCAATTGGCGTGAGCACAAGTGGATTCCGTGAGATTCTGGGTGTGTTAGAAGGTTCCAAAGAAGACACTGAGAGCTGGCGGCAATTTATGCGCTACTTACGTAAAGGGGACTTAAACGGGTCGGGTTGGTGGCATCAGACAAAAGCCTAGGAGTACATGAAGCGCTTGGCGAATATTATCCCAGTGCTGCATGGTAGCGTTGTGTTGTTCACTTCAATCGAAACGTGCTGCATACGATGCCATGCTGCAAATCCAGGGAAGTGGCCCTGCTGCTTAAAGCCATTCACGCACAGGAAGACAAAGAGTCGGCCCGTCAGAAGACATTTGAAGTGGTCATTGCTGTCCGGCTAAGCGGCCATGTCTAACAGACTGAATCCATGAGAGATTTGAATTTTTTGTCGTCTTGGATTCAGCAGTTCTTCCAGGGAGGTCTGACATAGAGGATTAAGCTGGATTAGCTGG
>QLIP01064439.1_pt1 | contig 22848 bp, 17 predicted proteins | sample 1769771 | NCBI WGS metagenome assembly QLIP01 (sample SAMN09428762, study PRJNA476227) | Gut metagenome, whole genome shotgun sequencing project. | isolation source: cecum | host: Rhizomys sinensis | place: China: Jinsha town of Minqing, Fujian Province | collected 2013-09-23 | reverse complement strand
CGTTTTCAGTTGTCAAAGTACAGGTTTAATTTTTCAATCTAGGATTACAACCGCGAATTTAAACATTATTGATAATATCCCGAAGATAACGATGATGCCGCCGAACAGTGCACAAATTACCCCTTTAACAATGCGATTGAACACCCCCTCTCTATTTATCCACTCCCAATTCAATTTGTCGATAAACAGCCATCCCACAAACGTCGCAATTAACCAGCCGACAAAAAAAGCAATAACCATTGTTTCTCCTCCTTCCTACATATTCTTGTACAGCTATCAAAAAGTTTACTTTTTGATAGCTGTGTATTTCATCTGCAAAGCATCCCTTGCCTGTCAAAATTTGCCTTACATCGATTCTCATCGATAGATTTTTTGCAATTTTTTGCAATTATGCCAAAATCTCTTGATTTTCCACATTTTTCTGATATAATAAAAACATTATGGGAGCTATCAAAAAGTAAACTTTTTGATAGCTTTTGTCCTCTTGTTATCCCTTTTTTCTGTCCCGAACCAGCCTATATTCCCTCACTCTCCTATAAAACGTGGCTTCGCTCATGCCGCATTTCACCAGAGCTTCCGAGAATGCCAGCCTTTTCTGCTCCCACACTTTGACAATTTCTCCAAAGTCATCCGGTGCTTTCTTCACCGGTCTGCCAAACTTCACCCCTTTCGCCTTCGCCGCTGCGATCCCCTCGGCCTGCCGCTTCCTGATGTTCTCGCGCTCGCTCTGCGCCACGAAAGACAGAATCTGCAATACAAGATCAGCAATGAAAGTCCCCATCAGGTCTTTGCCGTTTCGTGTATCCAACAGGGGCATATCCAAAATACAGATGTCAATGCCAATTTCTTTGGCAAGGATTCTCCACTGCTTCTGAATCTCTTCGTAGTTGCGCCCTAGGCGGTCGATGCTAAGAATATACAGCAAATCGCCAGCCTCCAATTTTTCCACCATGTTTCTATAGTTTTGCCGTTCAAAATCCTTGCCAGACTGCTTATCCATAAAAATATTTTTTTCAGGCACCCCTGCTTCGTGCAGGGCGGCCAACTGTCTGCCCTCGTTCTGGTCTGTGCTTGATACCCTTACATATCCGTAAACACTCATATTGTTCATCCCTCCATCCTTTCAAATGATTATAAAAAAAGAAGGACAAGAACGATGAATTTACCGTTCCTGTCCCTGGCATTTTGATTTTTGCTGCTGTTCCTGTTGATTCTGCCCTTTCTGATGCTGGCGCAAGTGTAAGGCCGCCCCACAATATGCCGGTATAAGCAGAGAAAAACCTTTTCTTAGCATTTTCTTAAAAATACGACACCATACTTGTAAAAACCTTATTTTTTTTGTATACTGTACATAAGACAGGACAACACAGAATATTGCCTGTCAGTTCGGAGTTTATGACAAAAGGAAGGATATGGACATGAAGAAAAACTTACTTATGATTTGCGTGGCTTTGACAGCAGCCGCCACGTTATGCGCCTGCGGGGGCAAAAAGAAAGAAGCATCAAACACAGGGGACAGTTCTATCGTAGACCAGCTTACTTCATCGGAAACACAAAAGCCGGACTCAGAGGCAGAATCGGCAACCCAGCCGGAGGAAGTGATAGGCGATGAACTGCCCGATGGCATGTATTTTAGCGAGCTGACCAATGAGCCGTTAGATGAAAGCCTGAAAAACCAAAGGCCGATCGCGGCAATGGTTGACAATGAGCTGACGGCGCTGCCGCACTTTGGCATGGTAGACGCGGATATTGTGTACGAGATGATGAACAGCACGAAAAACGGCCGGATTACCCGCTTTATGGTCATGGTAAAAGACTGGGATAAGATTAAGCAGTTAGGAAGCATCCGTTCCGTAAGGCCGACCAACATCCTGCTTGCAGCAGAGTGGAATGCCGTGCTTTGCCACGATGGCGGCCCGTTCTATGTGGACTATTATTTTAAGGAAGGTTATGCCGATCATTTTTCCGGCATCTTCTCCCGTGTAAACAATGGAAAAGCGCGGGAATTTACAGAATACATCATGCCGGGAGATTTGGACAAGGCGTTCTCCAATTCCAGTGTTTCCAAGGAGTACAACCAGTATTATCCGGGCGCACATTATCAATTTGCCCCCAAGTCCAGTCCCGTGGATTTGACAAACATGCCGGGCGCACGGAATGCGACAGAGATCGATCTGCCGTTCGAACATAATGGCTCTTATTTAAAATATGACGAAGCAAGCCAGAAATATCTGTATTTTGAATACAACAAACCGCACAAGGACGGCGCGACCGGCGAGCAGCTGGCATTTAAAAACCTGCTGATCCAGTATTGTACCTTTAACCAGTTAGACGACAACGGCTACATGATCTTTAACTGCATTGACGCTTACAAGGACGCTTACTATATTACAAACGGCAAAGCAATCCCTTGTACATGGAGCAAATTAGGGGAAACGAAGCAGACGCGCTATTATGACACAGACGGCAATGAAATTAAGATCAACACTGGAAACACCTATGTCGCTCTCGTGCCGCATGACGATTGGAGCTCACTTGTCATCAAATAATTGACAAACAGCACAAAAACCAGTATACTAAAATAGCCGTGCAGCCGGGGTGTCAGCGGTACCCTGTACCTACAATCCGCTATAGTAGGGGTGATATTCTGCCGAGGGCTTTCGTCTGTATCGCAGCCCTTTGTGAGCGACGTTGAAGTTTGGGTCTTACGCAATAGAAATCTACGAACCGCGTCAGGTTGGGAACAAAGCAGCGCTAAATAGAATTTTCTATGTGCCGTAAGGGTGCCTGGCGGAGTTGGCTGCAAAGGTAACGGGTATGGATTAGGCTCGACGCAGAATGCACGGCATTTTTACTTTTACATTATTTTCGCTTTATCAATGCATGCCTGCACCGCTTCCATCACGGCATGGCGCATGCCATTTTTTTCCAGTGCTTTCACGGCCTGGATTGTCGTGCCGCCCGGCGAGCATACCATGTCTTTTAGCTCTCCTGGGTGTTTTCCAGTTTCCAAAACCATTTTTGCGCTGCCAAGCACTGCCTTAGCGGCAAATTCATATGCCATCTGGCGCGGCATGCCCTCTGCGACTGCTGCATCTGCCATCGCCTCGATAAATAAAAAGACATAGGCGGGCGAACTCCCGCTTATCCCCACGGCCACGTCCATCAGGTTTTCATTGACTAGCTTTGCCATGCCAAAACTGGATAGGATGCGCAGTACCGTTTGTATGTCTTCCTGTGTGACAAGGCTGCTTGTGCATACGGCGGTGCAGCCTTCCCCGACAAGTGCCGGTGTGTTTGGCATGCACCGGGCAATCCTGCGCTCCTGCCCAAACTGTCTGGCAAGCCATGCCAGTGTTTTGCCCGGGGCAATCGTCAGGATAATCTGGCTGTCCGTGACCACATCTTTTATTTCCGTAATGACTGTTTCATAAAACTGCGGTTTGACTGACAGCACGAGGATGGCGCAGTTTTTGGCCACGTCCCGGTTGTTTTCCATGCGGCGGATGCCAAATGTTTCCACTGCCTTTTCTGCGGCTTTATCCGATGTGTCTGCGCCAATAATGTCTTCTTTTGCAATGTCTCCTTGTTTGATAATGCCCGCAATCATGGCTGACGCCATATTGCCAAGGCCGATAAAGCCTATAGTCATAGCTGTTTCTCCTTTTTCTAAAATTGCTTTTATGCCAAATCACACGCCGCCCCTTCGCCTCTGCCCTGCGGCCTCGTACAGTAAGATGGAGGCTGAGATTGCCGCGTTTAACGATTCTACTTTTCCCGCCATTGGGATTGTAAGGCATGCATCGGCCGCCTCTGCTGTTTTGGCACACAGGCCGTTTCCTTCATTGCCTATCAAAAAGGCGGCACCCTGTCTGTAATCATACATATCATACGGGCGTTTGGCATGCGCATGCGCGGCATAAACCATAATGTTCTTTTGGCGTAACGCCGCTATCGTCTGTATGAGGTCGGCCGTATAGATAAACGGAACGCGGTAGATAGAGCCCATCGTAGCGCGGACAGCCTTTGGATTGTAAATGTCTGCCGTGCCCTCTGTCATAATGACGCCATCAATGCCTGCGCCCTCTCCGGCGCGAAGCATCGTCCCAAGGTTGCCGGGATCTTGAATATCTTCCAGCAAAAGCAACAGCGGGGCTTCCTTCTGGCAGATCTGTTCCATCGAATACCGCCGCCTTTTCATAACGCACAAAATCCCTTGCGGCGTCTTTGTATCGGAAATTTTAGCAAACACTTCATCCGTCACGGTTTCATAAGAACAGCGTTGCAGCTTTGCTGCCGCAGCGCCATCCAGGCGGAAAGATTCCGCAATATATATGTTTTGTATCTGTTCCTGTGGAGCCTCCTGGAACATTTTGACTCCTTCGGTCAAAAAGACATCAGCCTCCCGGCGCACTTTCGCCTGTTTATTCCATTGTGCCAGCGTTTTCACGCGCCTGTTTGCAACGCTCGTTATCATTCCAGTAACCTTGCCCTTTCCACAGCTGAAACGTTATACGGAAAGCAGGCGGCTTACAAGGAACTGATAATCATCGATATTTTTTTGCATCGACAATGCTTCTTCGATATCAAAATCTACGAAACGCCCATGCTGATAGCCTACAACGCGGTTAGAGCCTCCATCGCAGAGAATATCCGTCGCATACGCCCCCATAATGGAAGCATAAAACCTGTCCTTACATGTCGGACTGCCGCCCCGCTGCATGTAGCCTAAAATAGTTGCCCTTGTTTCCATGCCCGTTGCCGCTTCAATCCTGCGCGCCATGGAAGTCGAATGCCCGATTCCTTCCGCATTGATGATAATGTGGTGCGTTTTTCCTTTTTTGCGGTTGCTGATGATATTGTTGACAATCTGCTGCTCGTTAAAATCATATCTTTCTGGAATCAGAATATCTTCCGCGCCATTGGCAACGCCGCACCATAAAGCGATATATCCGGCATTCCTGCCCATAACTTCGATAATGCTGCACCTCTCATGCGAAGAAGACGTATCCCGGACTTTATCGATTGCCTGCATTGCTGTATTGACTGCCGTATCAAAGCCGATGGTATATTCCGTGCACGCGATATCCAAATCAATCGTGCCGGGTATGCCGATCGTATTGATTCCTTGCTTTGCCAGTGCCTGTGCGCCACGGTAAGACCCGTCGCCTCCGATTACGACAAGTCCGTCAATGCCATGCTTTCTGCATATGCTTGCGCCTTTTTCCTGGCCTTCCTCTGTCCTAAAATCAGCACACCGTGCCGTCCCAAGAATCGTGCCGCCACGCTGGATCGTATCAGACACACTCCTTTGATCCATATCTATGATTTCTTCGTTTAAAAGACCCTGATAGCCTTTTTTGATACCTTTTACTTTCACGTTATTGCTGAGTGCTTTTCTCACAACCGCACGGATTGCGGCGTTCATGCCGGGAGCATCCCCGCCGCTTGTAAGAACGCCGATCGTTTCAATCTTTTTGGACATACCGCTACCTCCTTTTGATTTCTGGAACAAATATTGCATTTTAATCTATTTTAATCTATTTCCGTTCTGTTTTCAATACAGTTATACTACTTTTATGTTGCTTTCTCCAAGGAATGCCGTAAGTCGCCCCAAAAGTCCGGCATCAGCCGTCACATCCCAGGCAGGCGACAGTGTTTTCATCTCCCTTGTATTCTCAATATAGAAAATGACCCGGTCCGTCCCTTCCGATTCCCTAAGCACATCCATCAGGGCTGCTTCCTTTGCCGCATATTCTTCCTTTGTCCGAAACTTGATCCAGAGTTTTTTTGGTATCTCATCAAATGTCATGATGCGTTCACAGATTAACCGCGCATCCTTATCATCTTCTAACGATGCCTTGCCTTTGATGAACACTTTGTTGTCTTCTATCAGCTTTGCAGAATTTTTCTCATAATCTTTTGGAAACACAATGACTTCGATACTGCCCGCCAGGTCTTCTAACGTCAAAAATGCCATGATTTTATCCTGTTTTGTATATTTGATCTTTTTCCCGGCAATGATGCCGCCGACTGTGACGCTTGCCCCGTCTGCCACTGCCACGGCGCCGCTCTCCTCGTCGATTAAAAATTCCGCTGTCGTCGCAGTGATATGCTTTCTCCAGACGCTTTCGTATTCTTCTAACGGGTGGCCGCTAACATAAATGCCAAGCACTTCTTTTTCAAAAGAAAGGAGCAGCTCTTTTGTATATTCCCCGACATCCGGCAGTTTTATATCATAATTTTCCTTCTCTTCCTCAGATACGATATCAAACAGCGTCATTTGCCCCGGCATGTTATATTTCTTATTCTGCTGGATGTTTTCTAAAACTTGCATGTAAATGCTCATCAGCTGTTTTCTTGTGCCTTCTAGCGTATCAAAGGCGCCCGCTTTAATCAGGTTTTCAATGACGCGCTTATTCAGTTCCCGCTCTGACATGCGCGTAATAAAGTCCTGCAGCGTCGTAAACCTGCCGCGTGCATTTCTCTCCGCTGCCAGCCCTTCAATCACCTGGCGGCCGACGCTTTTAATCGCCGTCAATGCGTAGCGGATAGCACCGCCCGATACGAAAAAGCCCATTTCACACTCGTTAATGTCCGGCGGCAGTATTGCAATGCCCATGCTCCTGCACGTTAAAATATATGCCGATACTTTGCTTGGACTGTCAATGACCGACGTTAACAGTGCCGCCATAAATTCTACCGGATAGTAATGTTTTAAGTATGCTGTCTGGTAAGATACGACCGCGTATGCCGCAGCGTGGGATTTGTTAAATGCATATTTGGCAAAATCCATCATGTCATCATAAATCTGCCCGGCAACCGCTTCGTCAATGCCCTGTGTCACACAGCCCGGCACGCCTTCTAGCGCATTGCCGTGCACGAAGTTTTCCCGCTCTTTCTCCATCACCGCATGTTTCTTTTTGCTCATGGCGCGGCGCACAAGGTCGCTTCGCCCAAGCGTATACCCGCCAAGGTCGCGCACGATCTGCATGACCTGCTCCTGGTATACGATACAGCCGTATGTAGGCGCCAGGATTGGCTCTAACTGCGGGCAGGCGTATGTAATTTTTGCGCCGCTGTTTTTCCCCTTAATATATTTTGGAATAAAATCCATCGGCCCCGGCCGGTACAAAGAAATGCCCGCAATGACATCTTCTAACGACTGCGGCTTTAATTCTTTCATGAAACTTTTCATGCCGCCGCTTTCTAACTGGAACACGCCCTCCGTATGCCCTGTCCCGATTGCCGCAAGCACTTCTTTGTCATCATAGTCAATCTTTCCGATATCGATGGCAATTCCGGTATTTTTTTTGATCATTTCTACCGCGCTTTGGATGACGGTCAGTGTACGCAGACCTAAAAAATCCATCTTTAACAATCCAAGCTCTTCTAATGTCGTCATCGTAAACTGCGTTGTGACAGAGCCATCCGACCCCCTAGAGAGCGGCACAAACTCATCCGCCGCTTTCTGGCAGATGACAACACCCGCCGCATGCATCGATGTATGCCGGGGCAGCCCTTCTAAACGCCTGCACATGTCAATCAGCGTGCGCACCTGCTCCTGCTGCTCATACAGTGCGCGAAATTCTGGATTCATCTCTAACGCCTTCGCAATTGTAATGTTTAATTCATTCGGCACCATTTTGGCAATCGAATCGACATAGGAATACGGCATATCCATGACGCGCCCAACGTCCCTGATAACGCCTTTTGCCGCCATCGTGCCAAACGTAACAATCTGCACGACTTTGTCCGCGCCATATTTCCTGCCTACATAATCGATGACTTCCTGGCGCCTTTCAAAGCAAAAATCAATATCGATATCCGGCATCGAGATGCGTTCCGGGTTTAAAAATCTTTCAAACAGCAGGCCATATTTGATCGGATCAATGTCCGTAATGCGCAGACAGTAAGATACAATGCTGCCCGCCGCAGACCCTCTGCCCGGCCCTACCATAATGCCCTGCGTCCGCGCATAGTTGATAAAATCCCATACAATCAAAAAATAGTCCACATATCCCATGGAGCGGATTGTGTTCAGCTCATATTCCAGGCGTTCCTGCAGCGTCCCGTCAGCGTCCGGGTAGCGCGCCTGCATGCCGTCTTTGCATAGTTTACATAAGTATTCCCAAGAATCACCGCCATCCGGCACTTCATATTTTGGAAGTTTTGTCACGCCAAATTCAATTTCCACATGGCATCTGTCAGCAATTTTTTTCGCATTGTCCACTGCTTCTAACGCATACGGGAAGAGCTCGCGCATTTTTGCCTCGCTTTTTACATAATACTGCCCGCCCTCATAGCGCATCCGGTCTTCATCGCCTAATTTTTTGCCGGTCTGGATGCAAAGGAGAATGTCGTGCGGTTTCTCATCTTCCGCATAGGTATAGTGGACATCGTTTGTCGCCACAAGCGGGATGCCCAGTTCTTTGCTCATATGTAACAGTGCCGCATTCACAGTCTTTTGCTGCGCGATGCCGTGATCTTGCAATTCCAGGAAATAATTTCCTTTCCCAAAACACGCCTCATATTTTCGCGCCGCTTTTTTTGCCTCTTCTGTCATGCCCCGGGTAATCCAGTATGCAACTTCGCCCGCAAGGCAGGCAGAAAGGGCGATAATGCCTTCATGGTACTGTGCGAGCAGCTCCATATCAACACGCGGTTTATAATAATATCCTTCGGTAAAGCCCCGGCTTACAATTTTCATCAAGTTCGCATAACCGGTATTGTTTTCCGCTAACAGCACAAGATGATAATAGCGTTCCTCCCCGCCGGCCAGCTCTTTGTCAAAACGGGATCTTGGCGCAACATAGACTTCGCAGCCAATGATCGGTTTGATCCCCTCTGCTTTTGCCGCACGGTAAAAATCGATCACGCCGTACATAACGCCATGGTCGGTGATTGCCGCACTGTCCATGCCAAGTGCTTTGACACATTTTACATATTCCCCTATTTTGTTGGAACCATCCAGCAGGCTGTATTCCGTATGGACATGCAGATGCGAAAATGCCATAATCAGGCGCCTCCTTTTTGTCATTGCCACCGCAATCATATCATACCACAGCCTGGCAGAAAAATACAGCCGGTTCTTAAAAAAACCGGCTGTATGAAACAGGCATAGGACATGTTTTTTTATTCCCGCGAGCATTTGGCGAATGCCGTAAGAGTCAATGCTCCGTTGCTTGCAGCGTTTCAAATTCTTATTGAATTTATATATTTCTTTAAAACTTCCGCTTTGTCTGTTTTTTCCCACGGCAGATCCAAGTCGGCGCGTCCAAAATGGCCATATGCCGCAGTCTGCTTGTAAATCGGCCTTCTTAAATTCAGCATCTGGATAATGCCAGCCGGGCGCAGGTCAAAGTTCTCGCGCACGATTTCCACCAGTTTATCATTGGGCAGCCTGCCTGTGCCAAACGTATCTACCATAATGGAAGTCGGCTGCGCAACGCCGATTGCATACGATAACTGAATCTCGCATTTTGAAGCAAGTCCTGATGCCACAATATTTTTTGCCACATACCTTGCCGCATATGCCGCAGAACGGTCTACCTTTGTGCAGTCTTTCCCGGAGAAAGCGCCGCCGCCATGGCGTGCATACCCCCCATAGGTATCAACGATAATCTTGCGCCCTGTCAGCCCGGCATCGCCATGCGGCCCGCCGATAACGAAGCGTCCCGTAGGATTGATAAAGTATTTTGTATTTTCATCGGTCAGTCCTTCTGGAAGAACCACGTCAAATACATGTTTTTTAATATCTTCGTGAATCTGTTCCTGTGTCACGTCCTCGTCATGCTGCGTGGAAAGAACGACTGCTTCCAGCCTCTTTGGCTTGCCATTTTCGTCGTACTCTACCGAAACCTGGCTTTTCCCGTCCGGGCGCAGGTAAGGCAGTGTCCCGTCTTTTCGCACCTTCGTCAGCTGCAGCGTAAGTTTATGCGCCAGCGAGATTGGATACGGCATATATTCTGGCGTTTCATCGGTCGCATAGCCAAACATCATCCCCTGGTCGCCTGCACCGATCGCTTCAATTTCTTCTTCGCTCATTTTGTTCTGTTTTACTTCCAGCGCTTTGTCTACGCCCATAGCAATATCGGAGGACTGCTCGTCAATCGCCACAAGCACCGCACATGTGTTGCCGTCAAAGCCGTATGCGGACTTGTCGTAGCCGATTTCTTTGACTGTTTCGCGCACGACCTTTTGGATGTCCACATAGGCACTTGTTGTAATCTCTCCTGTTACAAGCACAAAGCCTGTGCAAGTCGCTGCCTCACACGCAACGCGGCTCATCGGATCCTGCTGCATGAGTGCATCCAGGATAGCATCCGAAATGGCATCGCACATTTTGTCAGGATGGCCTTCTGTTACGGATTCTGAAGTAAATAATAATTTTTCCATTGTTTTCCCTCGTTTCTGCACAGCTTTTGTTCTGTCAGGCCTGCGCACGCTGTGCTCGCGCCGGTCTGTCCGTTTTCGTGCATGGCCCTGCACTATTTAGCCATGCAGCTCGTATCCGCTGCTTCGCAGCTTCTTTGCAGCTTGCGCTGCACGACTCGCAAACGCTCCGCTTATTGCTCGTATCCCTCGCTTCGCTCGGTCGATACTCGCTTTAGGGCTAAACGCCCTATACGAAAACAGTCACCCAGCCCTCTGCAAGCCAGCTTGCGCCGGTCTGTCTGCCTGTTTTCGTGCATGGCTAAATAGTAATAAAAAAAACCGCTTACATAAGCGGATTTAATAACATAGGCATCAAACCCTCTTATTGTTCGATCAGCCTTTGCAGGCTTATAATTCGCTCAGGTTGGCACCTTCCTTTTTAGGGGTTGCCGTGGTTTCGCAGATCCTTTGTATCTCCACCACTCTGAATAAGAGAACTATCGTATGCAGTTTTTCTTCTAATGATAAGATACACCGTCAGGCGGGCCTTGTCAACAAAATTTTACAATAAAATTCCCAAATGAATTCCCAAACGGCTTTTAACCTCCCAAAAATGCCTCCGCTGCCTTTAAGTCTTCCGGCGTTGTAATTTTCATATTGGCATACGAACCTTCGACCATCCGGGCAGGATGTTTTAAAAAGTGTTCTACGACCATCGTATCGTCCGTCACGCAAATCCCCTGCGCCAGCAGACTGCTTTCTTCCTGCATCAGCATACCGTATGCAAGGCATGCCAGGCGGTAGGAAAATGCCTGCGGCGTCTGTACCATCCAGACATGCTTCCTATTTGGCGTAGAGAGCGAAATATTGTTTTCATCGACAATCTTAATGGTATCTTTTGCCGGCATGCCCGCCGCACAGGCACCGTATTCCCTCGCACCAAGGCGGACGCGCTCTAAAATCTGGTCCGTGACAAACGGCCTTGCGCCGTCATGGATGAATACAATGCCGTCCCCGCCATCTCCAAAGCACGCTGCCGCCGCCATAAGCCCGTGGTAAACCGAATGATAGCGTTCCCTGCCGCCTTTAGTTATATGCGTCACTTTAGAAAATGCGTATTTTTCTACGATTTCCAAGCGGCAGTATTCGATTTCCCCCGCGCCGGCTACCAGCACGATCTCATCAATAAAGCTCTCCTGCAATGCTTTTAGCGTATAATAAAGAACGGGGCGGCCGCATAAGAGCAAATACTGCTTTGGCACTTTGCTATGCATGCGTTTCCCCGCGCCAGCTGCTAATACGACTGCCACTGTCTTCTCCATCCGCCCGCCTCCTTTGCCGCTATCCCTCGCCTGTTCCATTTTGCAGGATATCAGCCGCTTTAAAACCATAAATCCTCCAGTGGCCGTTTTCGTCCTTTCTCAATAAAAATGCCTGCTGTAAGCTGTCATAGGCAGAGCCTTCCCTGATAGAATAAACGCAATAAAGTTTCGCCCATTCATAGCCATCCCTGGAAAAATAATCCACATCCGATGCTGCCGATACGGTATAACTGGATATGACCCTTTTATTTTTCTTAAACTCATCCACAGCGTTCTTTAAATCTTCCCTGTACTGCTCTTCACTTTTGTTTGCTGCAAGTTCCGCATCGTAAAGCGCTAACGTTTTCCCGGCAAGGTCTTGAAACTCTTCTTCGCTGTATTCCTCGCCATAAAAGCATTTTATAATGCTGCTGTAATATTTTACAACTTCTTTTGGAGAAGGAGGATAAGTTTTCTCAAGATCCCGTAACAGTACTTCCTGCACTGCCGTAAGTTTCTCTTCTTCTTTATCTTTCTGAAAGAAAGATTTATTGGAAGCATGAAAATATAACGCTGCCACAAGCAAGATCATGACTCCCGTAAGCACCATGCCTTTTACCGTTCTTAACTTTTCCATTTCCCCTCTCCCCTCCTGCTATATGAAGTCTGTCCTGTATCTGTCTGCACAAATAACGCTATAAAGTTATGCATTGTCAAACATCAGTTCTGTCGTCTGTCCGTCTTTGGCGGCGTATGCGTGTGGAAATATTTTTTTGACGTCCCGCATAAATTCTTCCGGCCTGACAAGGGAAGGACTGTAATGCGTCAGCCACAGCTGTCTTGCGCCTGCACGCCTTGCCATGTCCGCTGCCTCATGAAACGTCATATGCTTATATTCCTTGGCCTTTTCCTGCTTGTCAGGCTCCCCATACATTCCTTCGCAAATAAATAAATCCGCGCCCGCCGCATTCGCTACGATACTTTCCGTTGGGCGCGTATCGGTGCAATACGTCAGCTTAAGCCCTTTCCTTCCGGCTCCTAATACCATATCCGGCGTATACGTCTGCCCGTCTATTGTGAGCGTTTCACCCTTTTGCAGCCTGTTCCAATACCTCTTTTCAATGCCAAGCTCCATTGCCCGCTCCACCTGGAACTTTCCTATCCGATCGATTACGATGCTATAGCCGTAGCATAGCACGTTATGATTGACGCGAAACGCCTCAATGCGAAACCCATCCATGGCAACCGTCTGGCACGGTTCTGTCAATTCCAGGCATTCTATCGGAAAAGGAACCTCCGGGGCAATGACCCTAAGCGCCGAAACGATGCGCCCTGCCCCCTTTGGCCCGATGATCAAAAGCGGCTGCGTGCGCTCTGCATTGCCCATCGTTAAGAGCATGCCCGGCAGGCCGCTCACGTGATCCGCATGAAAATGCGTGAAACATATCACGTCAATCGGCTTTGGGCTCCATCCTTTTTCTTTCATTGCAATCTGCGTGCCTTCCCCGCAGTCTATGAGAATGCTCTTTCCGTTATAACGCGCCATCAGGGACGTCAGCCACCTGCCCGGCAGCGGCATCATTCCGCCCGTCCCTAGCAAACAAACTTCTAACATGCAGACTCCTATTCTATCGTGCCTGTAAAATGATGGGAAAATTTACAAAAGCTCTGTTTCTTCCCTGCATTCTACAGGTATCGAAAATCCTTTCACCCATTTGTCGTAGCATGCTTCGCATAAATCGAAGCTGTGGTTTTGTCCGTCTTTTTTGCTAAAATAGCCAAAGCTGTGCTCTGCGTGAAAACATTCTTCCCGCAAAAAACCATTTTCTACAAGCAGTTTTTTGCCACATCCATTGCATACGGCATACAATATTTTATTGTCGTTCTCCTGTGTATATGTGCGCATTTGGCATCCCTCCACTGTTTGAATCCCTACTATTCCTACAGGAATATTATACAGTGTGTTCGTCCCAAAACCTAGTGGTAATTGTTGTTATTATGCTTCCTGTCTTTTCCACATAATCAATGCGTTTTCCATTGGTTTTTCATAAAAATTTTTCCGGATTCCTTCTATTTGAAAACCAAGGCGGCTGTATAAACGGATTGCCGCTGCGTTGCTCTCCCTGACTTCCAGCGTAAATTCCAAAATCCCTTCCTGCATGCTCTCTTCCATCAGCTTTTGCAGCATCCATGCGGCAATGCCCCGGCCTCTTTTTTCCTTGGCCACAGCGACGTTCATAATATTGCCTTCGCCGGCAATCAGGTACGCGCCGCAATATCCTACCAGCATTCCGTCTTCTTTCGCCGCCACATAACGCGCCTTTGCATCCCGCAGCGTATCAGAAAATGCCTGCACAGACCATGGCATGGAAAAAATTGCTTTTTCAAGCGCGGCCGCTTCCGCAATATCCGCTTCTGTCATTGCACATACCGTTATCATAGCGCCTGCCTTTCTTTTTGCACCAGGATCAATACTTGATATGTACTTTCTTTGCAGGCATATGCGTCGAAACCAATTCTATGACGCGCCCTGCCATCTCACCCATGTCTGTTCTTGGGAAAATGAATGCGCTAGAGTCCGAAGTATAGACAATAATGCTCTTTCCTGTTGAAACTGCCTTCGTCATTTTATCCCACGAAACTGTCTGCTCTGTTTCTTTTTGCGATACCGTAATGCCATCGTCCGCTATTTGGTAATGCAATGTTTCCCCAAAAGCCGGATTAGAGCGCATCTGCCTTTTCGCGCTGATATAGAGCATAAGCGGGATGTATAAGATCATTATGCTGCCAAGCGTCAGATACCACCAGCTCATTTCTGTCTTTTTTAAAAAGGACGACAAAATAAACAGCACGCCCGCCGCTGTGCCTAACAGCCCGGAAAGCCCTGTATATGCATGGCGCAGCATGTAATCATAAAGTATGCCTGTTGTCATTTTCACATCAAATTTCAATTGTACATCTCTCCTTATTTTTAGATTTTTGCCTACTGTTGTTATTATATTACAAAATAACCGCTCTGCCAAGCGCACAAGTGGATAATTTTTTTCTAAAAAATAATCTTTTATTGTTGGCATTGAGGATTTTTAACTGTATACTCAAAGTCAAGAGTCATTCGCCAAATGTCTGCTTCGCACCTGTAATGCCATATATGGCGCACTTACTGTCTGCAGGAATCATTACACTGTCATGGAACAAAATAACACTGGAAAAGAGAAATTTAGATACTATGAAAATCATCGGTTATATTTCACAGTCCGTCATCAATATTCTGGCTATAGATATGAAGCCAAATACCCCTGTGTATATCGGAGAATCAAACATTGAACATATCAAAAGCCGCCATCCTTACGAATATGAAAAATATTATCCTGACATTGGGGATATTATAAATTCTCCCGATTATGCCGGCATAAATCCCAAAGATGGTTCCCTCCTTTTTGTAAAGCTCTATAAAATAGAGCGCGAATTTATCCGCGTTGCTGTCCGCGTCACATCCGGCGGGAAATGCTTTGCAAAGACGCTTCATTCTCTTAGCACCTGCAATGCCGAACGGTATATAGAAAAAGGAACCCTGAAAAAACTTGACATAGACTAGATTTGCTGTATAATAAAGTTATCAAATGAGTAAGCTATATTGAATGAAATCTGAGGACGGAACAGGCGGCCGTCACCCATTGTTAGGAGATGTGGATTGTCACCCACCTATTTCATTCACCCATTCAGGCAGATGACTTCGGTTATCTGCCTTTACTTTTTTGCGCAAGGTTTGCTGCCCCGTCTGCTTGCAGCGGGGTCGTTGATTACAAAATAACCGCTCTGCCAAGCGCAAAAGAATAAATCCATTTTTCTTTTACAGGCTTTTGCAGGAGTTTTTCGAGTGCTTTGGCATAATAATCCAGCTGTATCTTATACCGTTGTATAAGTTCGCCTTCGGTTTTGACGGCATCGGTCTTATAATCTAAGACGATAATCTGGCCGTCTTCTAAGAAGAATGCGTCAATAATGCCCTGTATGAGCACGGTTTCCTCTTGCGGGAACGACTCGTTTAAGCACTTTGCGGGAATGCCAAGCACAAACGGCTGCTCCTTATAGAGCATGCCCGCCGCTTCTGCACGGCGCATACGCCCACAAAGGCTGCTTTGCAAGAAAATTTCAATTTTTTGTGGAGAAACCACATCCACATATTCCGCTCGCATCCTGCCGTCTTCTAAAAATTTTTGCATACAGCCGATGGCATCTTGCGCAGTCTTTGCCTGGCAAAGCGGCAGCAGCTCCATAACTTTATGGTAAGCGCTGCCTCGGGAAGCGCCGCCCATGCCCTGTTCTTTTTCGACAAAGCGCGGAATGTACGGCACGATTTCTTCCGGCTCATACAATGCTTTCGCATCGTCCGTATGCTCCCGCAGCATGCCCCGCTTTAACTCGGAAACAGTCGTCTTGGCAAACAGCCCGGCAAGCTCTTTGTGCGGATAAACAAAAGAAAATCTTTCCTGCAAGAGCGCGTAAAGTTTTTCGTCGCACGGCTTTTCCCTGTCTGCCTCCCGTTGCAGGCGCACACGCCATCCTTCCTGCGCATATGCCTCCACTAAACCTGCCGCCTCCATCTGCCCCGGGTGCACAATGCGCACCTGCATGTCCGCATGCATGTCGCCAAGCAGACTATTGCCAGGCGAAACGGCACAGGCACCCTCTAATCCATACTCGCAAAGCAGCGGCGCAAAGCACGCATGCCGCATCAATGCCTGCAAAATCAGCGCAAGATAGTTCCCCGATTCCGCAATGCGCAAAAATGACAGCTTTTTTGCGCTGCTTGCAGACAATACGCAAAATTTTAAAAGCTCTGCCCGCAAATCTTTGACAACACCGGTTAAAATCAATTTCTCCTTTGTGCGCGTCATGGCAACATACAAAACGCGCAGTTCTTCGCCAAGGCTGTCTATCCTAATCTTATCCGCCAAAATATTTTTGCGCAGCCCCGCCGCTTTAAAACGGCGCACCGGGTCAATGCAGTCTATGGCAATCCCCATGTCAAGGTCGAGCAAAAGCGCACCCGCTGCTTCGCGCCGGTTAAATGGCTTTGCTAAGCCCGCCACGATGCAGACTGGAAATTCCAGCCCCTTGCTTTTATGGATGCTCATAATGCGGACGGCATCCGCATTTTCATGCAGCGTATTGGCCTCGCCGTAATCGACATCGTACTTTTCCATCTGCTCAATATAGCGGATAAAGTGAAACAGGCCAAAATAGCTTGTTTTCCCAAAATCCGCCGCCTTCTCTAAGAGCATCTCCACATTGGCAAGACGCTGCTCGCCCGCTGGCAATGCCGCAATGTAGGCAAGATATCCATTATCCGAAAGCAAGAAACGCAAAAACTCCTGTATTGGCGTCACGCATACCATCTCCCGGTAACGCGCTAATTTTTCCAAAAATGCCGCCGCCTTCGCACAAAGCGGCGCACTGCCGTTTGCAGCATACCACTTTAGCGCATCATAATAATGCATTTTTTCCCTGCCATCATGCGCCGCCGCCCTGATTATGGCTGTTTCTTCCTTTGTAAACTGCCCAAAGACAGAATGCAGCATGCCAATGAGCGGAATATCCTGCAGCGGATTGTCGATCACACGCAGCACATGCAGCACGCTGCTTACTTCCGTAGCAGAAAAATAACCTGTTTTTGACGCCGCATGGCACGGTATCCCATGTGCGGCAAGGACGCGCCGAAACACATCATCCCATCCCGCGTTTGTCCGAAGCAGGATGACAATATCCCCGTAGCGCACCTTTCTCATCTGCGCGGTTTCTTCATCTTTTACGGTAAACTCCCGCATCAGCTCTTTGATGCGCCCTGCTATCATGCATGCCTCTAATGCCTTATCATCCGTTTCCCCTTCCGTTTGCGCTGCCTGTCCTTCCTCTTTTTCCAAAAGCAGCAGCTGCGTCGCATTGTCTGCCCCTGACGGCGGATAATCAGCCCCCGCATACAGTGCCGTTTCGTCATCATACGATACGCCGCCAAGCGACTCATCCATAATCTGGCGGAAAATGAAGTTGACACTGTCTAAAATGACGCTTCTGCTCCTAAAATTGCGCTGCAGGTCAATCCGCTGGCGCACACTTTCCCCTTTCGTATAACTTGCACATTTCTCCATAAAGATTTCCGGCCTAGCAAGGCGGAATTTGTAAATACTCTGCTTGATGTCGCCTACCATAAAGCGGTTAAAGCCGCCCGCCTCCTCTTTGGAGATGCTTTGCAATAAAAGCTCCTGCACCATATTGCTGTCCTGATATTCGTCAATCATAATCTGCGCAAAATATTCCCTGTATTCAAGCGCCGCCCTCGTTGGCACACACACGCCGTTTTCCCTATGCAGCAGGATATCTAAGGCAAAATGCTCCATATCCCCAAAGTCCACAATCTTTTTTTCCCGTTTTTTTGCCGCAAGTTTCTCGTAAAACTCCTGCGTTAGCGTAAGCAGCATCGCAACCGTTTCCCTGCCTAAATGGATCTGTGCAAGAATCTGCTCCCCGGAAAGATAAAAATAGCGTTCCTGCAGTTTCTTTACCGCCGCTTTTACTTTATTCCGCGCCTGTTTTACGGCCTCCCTTTTATCCGCACAGACCGTATCGTCTTTTTTTATGGGAAGCCTCGCAAAAGACAGGCTCCCAAAGGCCTGTGCCATCTGGAAAAATCCTTCCGTTTCTGCCGCCTTGCCAAGCATCTGTATGTCCTGTGACAGGACATTTTCATACATGTAAGGCCCGTCTGGAAGTGCGCAAAATGCAGCCGCTTCCTGCAATTCCCCTGCCATGCCCGCCAAACACTTTTTGGCATGGCTTAGGGCATAGCGGATAAACGGGGCTTCCTCTAACTGCGCCTCTTGCGCTAACGCATAGTCCCGCCTGCGCTCTAAAAGCCACTCTTGCGGCCAGGGGCAGCTTACGGCATACCGGTAAAGATTTAAAATCTGCTCGCACAGCTGTTTTTCACTGCCGCTTTCACTGAAACTTTCCAGGCAGCGGTAAAAACTCTCCTCTTTTGCCGCAAAGTGTTCCTCTAACAGTTCCTTTAGCACATCCTGCCTAAGAAGTTTTAATTCTCCTTCATCCGCAGCGCGAAAAGACGGATCAAGGCCGATATCATTAAAATTGTTGCGGATGACAAACAGGCAGAAACTGTCGATTGTCGTAATCTGCGCATTGTGTACGAGCGTTGACTGCTTCTGTAAATGCACGCTGTCTGGCATCTCCTGCAGTTTTTTCGCAATGGCGGCACTGATACGCTCGCGCATCTGTGCTGCCGCCGCATTCGTAAATGTCACGATAAGCAGACGGTCTATGTCTATCGGATGCGCTTCGTCGCTGATCATCTGGATGATGCGCTCTACGAGCACGGCCGTTTTGCCCGAGCCGGCCGCCGCCGATACTAACAGATTCCGCTCCCGCAAATCGATGACCTGCTGCTGGCTTGGTGTGTAAGAAACTCCCATATCCACTATTTCCTTTCTGCAGGCTGCAATTCTTCTTTGATTTTTTGCAATACCGTTTCCTGGCTTTCTTCATAAAGACGCCGCTTGCCATACCCTGGAAGTTTTTCATCAAACCCGCATATCTGGCGGTAAGGGCAGTACGTGCATGCTTCCTTGCCGCCCATTTCATAAGGGTTGTGCGCAATATCGCCCTCCATGATCTTTTGCCCTAACGCCCGCGTTTTTTCTTTTGCATACGATAGGATGCACGCAAGCTCGCCGCCCGTATAAGCCTGTGAATTTTCTTTAAAACTCCCGTCTTTTTTGCAAATAACCGGTATCACATCCGACCTGTCCACAAAATTCCCGTCAAATAAACGGATGATTTTTTCGTCCGCATTGACCGCACCGGTCATGCACAGTTCCCGGCGGATGCGCACATTGATCTCCTCGTCTGTCAGTGCGGGCATTTTAGCGTAAGTTTCCCCGTCAATCTTTCCATAAGGGTCTGCAACATGATAATACAATACCCCGGCGGGTATGACTTCCCTGCCCGGATTTTCTTTTTTTTCTAATTCCATTGCCGCATTTAAATAAACGATCAGCTGCATCTGCAAGCCGTAATAAAACGAAGCAAGCTGGAAATTATGGCTGCCCGATTTGTAATCAATGACTTTGACACAAATGCCATCCTGCGTTTCGCCCGTGTCAATCCGATCGATCCTGCCGCGCAGCTTCATTTTTTCTCCTTCTGACAAAGTCACGCTGACGCTCTCTAAGTCACTCATCTGCTGAAACGACACTTCGAATCTTTTCGGCGTAAATTTCCCCTGCAGCAGATGGTATTGCAGCGTTGCCACCGTGCGCTTTAAAATCCGCTGCATTCTCGTAATGGCATAGGCATTCCTTGCGCTGTCAAACAGCAGCGTATCTTTATAAGCCGCCGCCTGTGCTTCCAAAATCCCGTCTATGAGCCGCTCTCCTTCTTCTTTTGGAAAATCCAGCCACTGCCAGCCTTCTTCTTTTAGCCTGATGGGAAATTCTTCCAGTACGCTGTGAAAGAGCATGCCCATATCCGCATCTTCAAACGTAAAATCTTCCCGCTCTTCCAACAGCAGCCCGTATTTTAAAAAATGCGCATAGGCGCATGCCGCATACTGCTCTAAGCGGCTTACGCTGTTTTCTAACGTCTGCCCATACAGCAGCTTCGCAAGGCTGCTGCCAAGGCTGCCCGGCTCGTATGTGCAAAATGCCGCATCCACAAGCTCCTTGACGCGCTCTTTATACGCTTCCTGCCTTGCATACGCATAATACAATGTCAAAAAAGCGTCTTCTTCCTCCTTAAGCTGCCCGTCCAGATACCGACCCTGGGTATATTGGCACAGTTTTTTCGCAAAATAGTCTATGCCCTCCTCCGGCGTTTCTAAGCCGCATGGCGCTGCCTCTTCTTCTTTCTGTTTTTGCATATGGGGAAACAGCGCCTGCATCGTATCGACCAAATAAGCTTTCCGCAGCGCCCTTCCCGCATTGTTGACATTGGCATACGACAAATACAGCCAATCGGTCGGCTTTGTCATATTCATATAAAGATAGAGCCTTTGGATGTACATCTGCTGCCTTGGCGTTGGCGCCAGCTCTATTCCTGACCCTGCCAGAAATTCCCTGTCAATATCAGAAATGATGCCGCCCTTAGACGTCCCTTTTGGTATGCTGCCATCGTTGATGCCGATAAAAAAGAGCGTCTTAATTTCCTGCAGGCGCGTCCTTTCAATGTCGCCCACAAGCACCCGGTCTACATTTTGCGGTATCGTGCCGACTGTAATCTCGCCAAAACCCGCATCCAAGATGTCCAAAAATTCTTCTAACGGCATCTCTTCGTCGCCTAACAGGGCGTATACCTGCTCTAGCAATTCCATAATCAGCCGGTAAATCTGGCTGTATTCCTTCGCTTTTGCCAAGTCCCCTTCCCTGGAAAAAAGCTTTTCAAAATGCTGCAGTTTGTATTGCACTTGATTTTGCGCAATAAAAGCATAGAGTGCCTTTACAAGGTCTCCTGCCGTTTTGTGTTTTTTAAGCAGCGGGGCAAGCATGTCCATCAGCTTCTGCCTTGCCTCGTTTAACTGCGCTAACTGCGCCTTAGCTTCCTTGCCGCCTTCTTTCGTTTGCGCGGCATGCCGCATATCCCTTGTATGGATGGTAAACAGGCTGCCCCAGCGTTTCTTTCCACGGATGCCAAGCGCAAGGACATAATTTTCCAATTGATCTGCTGTTTCCTGCTCAATTTCCACTAGGCCGCTGCGGATCAAATGAAAAACTGTTTCATAAGAAAAATTGTACAAAACAATCTGCAGCGCACTGCGGATATATTCTACAAACGGGTTGAGCGCAATCCGCCTTGTCATGTCAAGATAATAAGGAATCGCAAAACGCCTGCAGGCTTCCTCCACATAAGGGGCGTACATCTGCATATCCCCCGCCACGATCGCAATATCCCGGTAACAGCAGCCTTCCTCGCGCACGAGCCTGCGGATGCGGGCGCATACGTAGTATGCTTCCGACTTCGGACTGTGCGCCTCATACAAAGAAATGGCAGGGTGCTCCCCCGCATAGGGCTTTAGGGGAAAACGGAACAGTTCTTTTTCTAAATGGGCAAGGCTTGGATTGTCCGCATGGCGTTTTACCGGGGCTTCCTTGAAAACCACATCTTCCCCGCGCCCTATGCCCGCTTCCTGCGCCAGCTTTTCTAAATCGTGGATTGTTTTGTATCCAAGGTAAAAAAGCTGCTGCTCGCCCGCCGCCGCATGCAAATCTGCTTCCCGCCCCATCACGACCGTCACGGCCACTTCAGCACAAAGGCACATCAGCTGCTGTATGACTTGATTTTGCACCGGGGTAAAACCGGTAAAGCCGTCCAATATGACAACGCTGTTTTTTATAATATGCGATTTTGGCAAAACGCCGCTTAGCCGGGAGAGCAATTCCTCTGACGTAATGTATTTTTCTTTGATGTAGGCGCAAAATCCGCCATACAGGCGCTCTAAGTCTTTTAATTTATGATGCAGGGCACCCCTTTTTTCACAAAAAGCAACAAGCTCCCGCATCCGCGCCGCATTGATCCCATATTGCATAAATTCCGAAATCGCAGATTTTACTTCGTGGATATAGCCAAGTTTTTTCAGATTGCCGCCAAGAAACGGCAATTCCTCCTTAAGCCCCGCAGCCACTTTGCGAAGCACAAGGCTCTTGCCGGTATCATCCAACACCGGCGCGTCATTGCCGCCCACTTCCTCAAAAATGCGGTGCGCAAGCCTTGCAAAACTTAAGACATCAATATTCATAATGCCGCCACGCGGATGTTCCCTGACAAGATCCATCTGCGTCTGCATCGTAAACTGATCCGGCACGATGATCAAAAAATTCGTTTCCGGCTCCGCTATAGACCGCGTGGTCACTTCTTTGTAGATCTGCCGGCTTTTGCCGCTCCCCGAACCTCCGATATAAAACCGTAATGACATAAGCGCCTCCATTTTTTTCTTGTCTTCATTATAGCAGAAATAACCCCTAAGAAACAAGATACAAGCACAAAAAGTCCCCGCAGGGCGGTTGCTCCTGCGGGGCTTTTGTTAGATCGTTTTAAATTTTTCAAGCTGCTTCAGGCTGCTTTGTTATGTTAACCTAATAAGGAAAGTACGCCCTGGTTAACC
>QLIP01017025.1_pt1 | contig 22927 bp, 21 predicted proteins | sample 1769771 | NCBI WGS metagenome assembly QLIP01 (sample SAMN09428762, study PRJNA476227) | Gut metagenome, whole genome shotgun sequencing project. | isolation source: cecum | host: Rhizomys sinensis | place: China: Jinsha town of Minqing, Fujian Province | collected 2013-09-23 | reverse complement strand
GTTTCTGTTCAGACGTTTTGGCGTCGTGCTTGCCATTTGGGCTGCCGCCATTCTGTTCAGTCTTTCGCTGGGCTATTTTGGCGACCCAGTGAGCCACTTTTTTGCGAGCCTCAACCTCGATTATCGCTTCCAGTACTATGCCGAGACCTTTTTGCATGGAGGCAATAATGGCGCTTTCCGCTGGGATTTCGTGGCTTACAGTGCCTTACCAGTGCTCTTGGGCATCTACGTTATATACGTGCGCAAAGTCACCGACCGCATCTACTCGCTGCTGCTCCGCACCTACCTCTTGGCCAATACGGGCTGGGTGCTCTTCATTCACATCAGCATCTCCGACCGCTTTGCTTACTTATCGTGGTTTATGTGGCCGCTGCTGTGGGCTTACCCGCTTCTGCAACTGCGTATTTGCTCCCCACGACGCCAATTTATCCTGCTCAGCACCGTCTGCTTGGGGCTGGTAATGTTACATTATTTGTAAAATCGGGGAATTTTGCTTAAATTTGCACACTCATTTACCAATTGAATCGTATGGAAAAGATTATACTTACGGGCGATCGCCCCACTGGCAAACTCCATTTGGGTCACTATGTTGGCTCGTTGCGCCGCCGCGTAGAACTTCAAAACTCTGGCAATTTCGACAAGATTTTCATCATGATTGCCGATGCTCAGGCACTCACCGATAATGCTGATAACCCCGAAAAAATACGCACCAACCTCATTGAAGTGGCGCTTGACTATCTCTCGGTGGGTATCGACCCCTCGAAGTGCACCATCTTCGTGCAGAGTGCCGTGCCCGAACTCACCGAGCTGGCTTTCTATTACATGAACATCGTCAGCGTGAGCCGCGTGCAGCGCAACCCCACGGTGAAGACCGAAATCAAGATGCGCGGATTTGAGGGCGAGTCAGTCCCCATGGGTTTCTTTGCCTATCCCGTGAGTCAGGCTTCCGACATCACTGCCTTCAAGGCCACCACGGTGCCCGTGGGCGAGGACCAAGCGCCAATGATTGAGCTGACCCGCGAAATCGTGGCCCGCTTCAACCATATCTACGGCCCAGTGCTCGTGGAACCCGAAATGCTCCTGCCCGACAATGCCGCTTGCCTGCGTCTGCCTGGCACCGACGGCAAGGCCAAAATGTCGAAGTCGCTCGGTAACTGCATCTACCTCTCCGACACTCCCAAGGAGCTGAAGAAGAAGGTCAACTCAATGTATACCGACCCCGAGCACCTCACCATCGACTCCCCCGGACACATTGAGGGCAACTGTCCCTTCATTTATCTCGATGCCTTTTCGCGTCCGGAGCATTTCGCCAAGTACGCCCCCGAATTTGAATCGCTCGACGACCTCAAGGCGCGCTATCAGAAGGGTGGCATAGGTGATGGCACCGTCAAAAAACTCCTGCTCAACATTCTGGAAGAAGAACTCGCCCCCATTCGCGAACGTCGCAAGCAGTGGGAGAACGACATTCCTGGCGTGTATGAAATTCTGCGCCGTGGTTCGGAGGCCGCTCGCGAGGTGGCTGCCCAAACGCTCGCTGAGGTACGCGCTGCTATGAATATCAATTACTTCACCGACCACGCTCTCATTGAGAAGCAGGCCAAGGCTTATTCCGCTCACTAAATGGCCCCGCTGACGAGCTATCTGCAAATTGAGAACCTCACCAAGAGTTATGGCGACCGTCTGCTCTTTGGCGATGTTACTTTTGGCATTAATCGCGGCGACCGCATAGGTCTCATAGCCAAGAATGGCACTGGCAAGAGTACCATGCTCCGCATCATTGCGGGCCTGGAAGAACCCGACAGTGGCACGGTGACCCGCCGCGCTGGCTTGAAGGTGGCGCTGGTGGAGCAGTTGCCCCGTTTGGGCACTGAGTCTGACACGCCTTTGTCGGCTTGCGCGGGGTTTGACCCCGATGCGGCCCGACGTATGCTCACGCAGTTGGGCGTGACCGATTGCGAGGCCAAGCTTGGTACTCTCTCGGGCGGCCAACTCAAACGAGTGGCCATAGCTCGTGCCCTGCTCTCCGAGCCCGATTTGCTCATACTCGACGAACCCACCAACCACCTTGATATTCAGGTGATTGAATGGCTCGAAACCCGTCTGCTGCGTGGCAATATCACGTTGCTGCTGGTGACTCACGACCGATATTTCCTTGATCGCATATGCAATAAAATCATTGAAATCGACTTGCAGCAGATATTCACCTATCAAGGTAATTATGCGGAGTATTTGCGCCGCCGCCAGGAGCGCATCAATGCCTTGACGGGCGAACTGGCCAAGGTGCGCAACACTCTGCGCCGCGAGCAAGAGTGGATGAGCCGTCAGCCGCAGGCACGTGCTGGCAAGGCAAAGTTTCGCATCGATAATTTCTACGAGCTGAAACGCCGCAGCACTCAGCAAGCCACCGACTCCAATGCCACCGTGCAATTAGGCATGAAGGCCTCGCGCATCGGCTCGAAGATTTTCGAGGCCGAAGGAGTTACCAAGGCCTGGGGCGACAAACTGGTGCTCGATGATTTCACCTACACTTTTGCCCGCATGGACAAGGTGGGTATCGTTGGCCCCAACGGTGTGGGTAAATCCACCTTCATCAAGATGCTCATGGGACTGGTGGCTCCCGACTCGGGCCACTTCGACGTGGGCGAAACCGTGAAGTTTGGTTATTACAGTCAAGATGGCCTGCATCTCCCCGCCAACAAGAAGGTGATTGATGCGGTGACCGACTTAGCTGAGGATATAGTGCTGGCAGGCGGCGAACGACATTCGCCTATGCAGTTTCTGACTCGCTTTCTTTTTTCGCCCAAGGACCAGCAGAAATATATCTCCACACTGTCGGGCGGCGAAAAGGCTCGTCTGCATCTGGCCACGGTGCTCATGCGTTCGCCCAATTTTCTTATACTCGACGAACCCACCAACGACCTCGATATTGTCACGCTCGGTATTCTTGAGGAGTATCTGGCTGAGTTTCAGGGTTGTTTGATTATTGTGAGCCACGATCGTTATTTCCTCGACAATATCGTGGAGCATCTCTTCGTGTTCACAGGTCAGGGCGTAGTGAAGGATTTTCCTGGTAACTACACCGACTACCGCGAGGCTATGAAGGAGCTGCAAGCCGCCACCGAAAAGGTTGAAAAACCAGCAAAAGTCGCCGCTCCCAAACCCGCTGCCGCCCGTCCAGCCAAGTTGAGCTACAAGGAGAAAATGCGCCTGGCCGAACTCGACTCGCTCATCGAGTCCCTTTCAACCGAAAAATCCACCTTAGAGGATGCTTTTGCGTCTGGCACTGGCGACATAGCCGCACAATCCATACGCTATGAAGAGGTCAAAACCCTCCTCGACGAAGCCGAACTCGAATGGCTGGAACTCAGCGACCGCTAACCCATTTTCCTACTATGGACGACGAACTCTACGAATACGGCGACGATCCCGTCAACGACATGTGGATCGACTACGACTATCACATCAACACTGGCGAACTCTCCGACCTCTTTGACGACTGAGAGGCTTAGTTGGGGAGGCGCTTTTTGGTGGGGGCACCCATTTCGCGGAGTTTTTCTACGCGGGTGAGGAGGTTGCCGCGTCCGTCGGCGAGTTTTTTCTTCACCTCGGCAAGACTGTCGGCGGCTTGCGTCAGGCGCGTCTCGGCGGTGTTGAGATCGGTGTAAAGTCCCACAAACTTATCATACAGCGCACCCGCTTCGGCGGCTATGGCCAGCGCGTTGCGGTTCTGGGCATCGTGTGCCCACATTTGCTCAATGAGTTTGAGCACGGCCATGAGGTGGGTGGGGGAGATCACCACCACGCGGCGATCGTAGGCATACTGCCAGAGCGCGGCATCCAGTTGCAGCGCGGCAAGATAGGCGCCCTCGTTGGGCATGAACATCAGCACAAATTCGAGTTTGCGCTCGCGTCCAAGCAGGTCGGAGTAGTTCTTGCGACTAAGTTCGTCAATGTGGGCACGCACTGAGGCGAGGTGGGCCTTGCCTGCCGCTTGGCGCAGCTCGTCGCTCTTGGCCTCAACGAAGTTCATGTAGGCCGTGAGGGAGGTTTTGGAGTCGATCACCACGCAGCCCCCTTGCGGATAATCCACCACCACGTCGGGCCGCAAACCGCCAGCACCCTGCTGCACGTGAAATTCGCGTCCTTCCGTGAGTCCGGCACGCTCCAAGAGCGTTTGCAACACCAGTTCGCCCCATTCGCCCTGTACGCGATTGTTGCCGCGCAGGGCTTCGCTCAGGCGGCGCGCTTCGGTGCCAACGGCATCGTTGAGCAGGCGCAGCTCATCGAGTTTTTCGCGCAGGGCAAACCGCTCGGAGGCCTCGCGAGAGTATTTCTCGCTCACGGTGTGGGAAAAGTCGGCCAACTGCTGACGCAACGGTGCCAACAGCGCGGCCGTTTCATTGCGCAGTTCTTCGCGTGAGGCGTGTTGGGCATTGTTGGCCTCGGTCAGCGAACGCTCGGAGGCGGCCAGACGCTCCTGTAGCGTGGCCTTGGTGGAGGTCAGTCGAATGATGGCCACCACGCACACAGCAAGCATGGCCAGCGATATAGCAAGCAATATTTCCATTAAGGGAGGTTCTATAAATTGAGATGAGTTGATTTTGAGTTAAAAAATAGGTAGATATTCAGGCTTTGAAGAGGGAGTTTAGCGAGCTAAATGACCGATGAAAGGATGAAAAGATGCCATTTTTTCACCAAAAGCAGCTCATCAGCCTTAGGCGATCAATTTTAGAAACTCCCTTTAGAAGTCGATACTTAGGCGCACGTTGAGTTGGCGACGGGTGAGATAGTTGGGCACGGCATAGCGGATATTGTTCACGTCGGTCACCCAATAGTAGGAGCTGACGTTGCTAATGTCGAACATATTGAAACAATCCACACCCACCCACAGACCCTTGAGCCAGCGCTGCAAACCAGTGCGCACCTCGCCCTCGCGTGGGGCGGTGATGATGGCGTAGCTCAGTCCAGCGTCGAAGCGCTTATAGGCTGGGGTGCGAAACCATGCCACATCGCGGGTGGAGTGGGGCGGGGTCACTGGCAATCCATCGGAGAAGATGCCGCGCAGGGCAAATTTCAACTTGGGCCAGCGGGGGAAATAGTCGGTGAAATAGAGTGCCACGGCATAGCGGCGATCGGTGGGGCGCGGCACAGCCTTGCCGTGGAGGTTTTCGGAAGTCTTCATCAGCGAGAAAGAAATCCAGGAATCGGTGCCCGGCACAAACTGCCCAAAGAGCTTCATGTCCAATCCCATAGCATAGCCCGAGCCGCCATTCACGCCTGCATAGTTGAGTTTGAGGTTGTCCACCTCGTAAGGTATCAGGCGGCTCAACGCCTTATAATAGGCCTCAGCGGAGAGTTTGAAGGGGCGATTGAGCGAGCGGAAGGAGTAGTCGGCACCGAGGATAAACTGCAAGGCGCGTTGCGAGCGTATGGCAGAGTTGAGGTTGATCACCACGTTGCCCGATTGATCGGCAATCGGTTGGCGGTATTCCTTATAGAAAGGGCTTTGGTAATACACGCCCGTGGCCAGGCGCACCACCCAGTCGGGCAGAGCCTTGGGCACAAAACCCAGCGAGGCACGGGGCGAGATGAGCAGCTCGCGATTGAAACTCCAATAACTGCCGCGCACGCCAGCGTTGAGGGTCCAGAACCCGAGCGCATTCTCGGCGCGCCAGGCATCCTGCGCAAAGAGAGCTAGACGGGTGGTTTGCAGATCGTGGTGTGACGACTCATTGAACACCACCTTCACCTCATCGGGCGAAAAGGGGAGCGAGTAGCCAGCCGAGTCGCGCATCTCCCACAGGCGTGAGCGGTCGAAAATGCGTTCGGAGTTGAGACTCACGCCATAGGAGAGATTGTGGGCACTCAGTCCGAGGTTGCCGCGCAGTGCCAGAGTGAACACCGACGACTTCAATCGACTGCGCCCATGCTCCTTGTACTTACCCACACCCAGTTCGCCGCCCAGATTGCCTGCGCCTGCCTGGTCGAGCCAGTACTCGCCCGAGATGTCGTAGCTCACGAGTTCGTTGGTGTAGTAGCCCGAGGCCAAGAGGGTGAAGTCGGCCGAGCGCGAGGGGCGGTAATTGAGCAGGGCGGCCGCGAAGTAGGTTTCAAATCGGTCCTGTTCGCGTCCGTCGAAGTAGACGGTGAATTGTTTGGCGTTTTGTGACGTGCCGAAGTTGGTTTGGCGCGTGATGGGCGTGAAGCGATAGTCGTTGATTGCCACGTTGCCGAGCACAGCGGCCTTCCAGCGCTGACTTATGCGGTAGTTGAGATTGGTTTGGTAATCGAAAAATTTCGGGTCATACTCGCCGCGCGTTTCGAGCGAGGAGAGCATCGAGTTATTGCTCTTGTAGCGCACACCGTGGAGCTGGCTAAACTTCTTATTGCCCTGACCGAGAGTGACGGAGCCACCCATGAGCGAGGCCGCCACGGAGCCTTCGAGACTCTCAGGCTGCTTATAGGTGATTGAGAGTGCGGAACTCATCTTGTCGCCAAACTCGGCCGGAAAACCGCCAATGGAGAACTCCACGTTCTTCACCATGTCGGGGTTGATTACGCTCAGCCCTTCCTGCTCGCCCGAGGTGACGAGCTGCGGGCGGTAGATTTCCACACCGTTGATGTAGACGGAGTTTTCGTCGTAGCTGCCGCCACGCACGGAGTACTGGCTCGACATCTCATTGGACGAGCTTACGCCCGCCATGGTGGTGAGTAGCGACTCCACCGACCCGCCGCTGGCATCGGCCGCCAGGCGATAGGTGGAGAGGTCGATGGTTTGCACTCCGCCAGTTTGTTTGCGAAACTCCGTGATTTCCACTTCGGCGAGGGTGGTGGAGGGGAGCATACGCACGTTGAGCGTCACGTTGCTGGGCGGTGACACGAGTTTGCGCTCAAGGTCGTGAAACCCCACGCAGCGAAACACCACCACCAGCGTGTCGCCACTGGGAGCGGAGATGGAGTAGTTGCCTTGAGCATCGGACAAGGTGCCGATAGCGGTGCCGCGCAGACCGATGGTGACAAACTCCAGCGGTTCGATGTCGGCTCCCTCGCCGTGGGTCACCTTGCCATGGATAGTTACCTTAGCCTGCAAGGGTAGGGCACAGAAAAGTATGATGAGTGATAATAACAGTCGCATTTCTGATATAACGCATGGGGTGGGGGGTTTGGTATTGTATAATGTGTGTTTTTAGGGCAATTGGTGGAAAAGTTGGCGTTCATGCGATTCTCAGGCGCTCAAATTCGCTCTAAAATGAACCAAAATCGCGGTTAAGTTGTTGATTATCAAAAGGAGTTTCAGCGTCGTAATCGCCCAATTTTTGACTCAAATTTTAACGCAGAAAAACACAAGGCAGAAATTGACGCAAATGCAAACTCCAATTTGCAAAACACAACCGAATTTATTTACAAATTCACCCGACTCAAATGTTAAACGTACATTGATATTTATAATTGCAAAATTTACAAAAATGATTACAATTTCCAAATTGCAAACACCCCGCGATATATGTGTTCGTAATCGAAAAGTCGAGGCGCCAATTTGTCGGTGTAAATAGTTTGCAAAGAAGAAATTTGGGTTGTTAAAATATTTTAACAAATAAGATAATCAACTGAAAATCACTGTATTTATGAGGTGATATTAAAGTGATAGTGTTTATTTATAGGTACTGTTAGTTATTTACGAGGTTAAACGGGCTATGGCGGGCTAATAACTGCCATAAACCCAATTTGTTATGCTGATAAGGCGTAGTTTTACTTGTGGCTACGGGTCGGTTAATGGGGTGGATTTGGGGGTATGGGAGGCGGTCTGCGCTGGGGTGTGGATTAGTAATGTAAATTTTGATTTACAAAAATAAATTACAAAATAATTTGGTGGTTTCAAAAATTATATTTACATTTGCACCTATAAAAATAACAAAATGAAATTGTAAATGGACATAGTTAGCCGAATTCGCACCTTCATGAACGCTCGTCAAATCGGGTCTACACAGTTTGCCGATGCTTCAATGATTCCGCGTCCCACCCTATCGCAAATCCTCTCGGGACGCAACAAAAAAATCTCCGACGAGGTGATCGCGAAGATTCATCAGGCCTATCCCGACCTGAGCATGATGTGGCTCTTGTTTGGTGAGGGTAATATGATTGTCGGTGATGCTGCCCCTACTTCTGAACTGGCGGAGGGTGTTCTGGCCGATAACTTCGGCGGCGAAGAACCGTCAATGCCTATCGCTGCCTCGCCCGAGGAGGATGTGCCCTACGGCAAGCAGGCCCATCAGAGCTTCGACTCCTCGCTCGACTCGCTTTTCTTCGGCACCGACGACACCCCCGCGGTCAATCCCGCCGCCCTCCCCACCGACTCCTCCAAAACCATCGTAAGCATCATGGTTCTCTACTCCGACAACTCCTACCAATCCTTCCTCCCCCGCTAACCCGCGAATTATGAATTATAAATTATAAATTATGAATTAGGTATTGGCGTATAGGAGTGCCGATCCCTAAGATCGTACATCATACATCATACATCATACATCATACATCCTTTTTGTGGAGGTAGTGGTGGCGGAGGGTTGGGGGGAGGTGCTCGATGGCGTAGCGGAGGGCGGTGCGCGGCATTTGGGGGGCGTAGTGGTTGAGGAAGGTGAGCAGTTGCTCCTTGCCGCCGTGTTTGCCTACTTCGCGTAGCATCCAGCCTGTGGCTTTGTGGATTAGGTCGTGAGGGTGATGGAGTAGTAGTTCTGCCAGGCGGAATGTGTGTTCAAAATTACCATCGCGAATGAGCATCCAGTTGCTAACCATCGCCACGCGCTGATGCCATAGGTGCCCTTTCATTTCGGCTAATTGGTAAAGTATCTGGGCATCCTCGGGGTGGGACACAATCCAGCTGCCAAGTAATTTGGGCGCTACCAAATCCACCAGATCCCAGTTATTGCCCCTATCGAGCACCGAGAGATAGAAATCTACTATTGAGCGCATCTGCGCCTCGTCCTTGCGGCGTTTGGCTCGCGTATACAACTCAATCAGCAGCAGAAAACCCACCAGGCGGATTTCGTGATACTCCGATGCTAACAGTGGCGGAATATCTTCCAGCGTCACATCCTTCTTGTAAAGTTTAACGATGCTGCGGGAGGCAGCTACGCGTATGCCCAAGAAATGATCGCCTTCGCCATAGTCGCCTTTGCCCGTCTTGAAAAAACGCATCAAGTGGCGCGCCTCGGACGGGTTGGCCAAGGCGCGCATTTCGTTGATGATACTTGCTGCAAGGGTGGTCATAGCCAGATTACTCGGGCGAGATGGCGCGCGACAAGCGAGCTGCAAGGTAGGCGAGCGACGAAGCAAGTTCGGCCGCCTCAGGCAGGTGGCGCAGGTGGGTATGGCACAGTATGTCAGCCTCCTCAGCTGAGCGCAGTTGAGTGACCTTAGCCAACGGATTGGCCGTGGAAATGAGGATTGCTAACAGGCGCGACTCGCGGCAATCCTCCTCCCAGAGGCGGGCGGCCAGGTCGTCGTCCTTACCACACTCGGCGGCTATCTCCTTGAGTTGGGGGAGTAGCAGCCCGAAGATAGTCTTGTGGGGCAAGGCACACTGGCGACGCAGATTGTCGGCCAGCATACCATTGCGGAAGGCGAAAAAGCGCTGTTTAATCTCTTTGTGCTCCATCACTTAACGAGGTCGACAATTTGATCGGCGCTGACCGACTGCTGTTCGCCCGTGAGCATATTTTTCAGGGTGATGGTGCCAGCGGCGAGTTCCGATTCGCCGATGATGGCCACGTAGGGGATTTTCAGCGCGTCGGCATAACCCATTTGCTTTTTCAGTTTGGCGGCATCGGGGTAGATTTCGGCAGCAACGCCAGCCTGGCGCACCTGACGCAGCAGCTTCATGGCTGCGGTGGCTTCGGCAGTGCCGAGATTGAGGAAGAGCAGGCGCACCGACGACTGCAATTGCTCGGGATAGAGGTTGAGTTGATTGAGCACATCGTAGATGCGGTCGGCTCCGAAGCTGATGCCTACACCGCTCAGACCGCTCACGCCGAACACGCCCGTGAGGTTGTCGTAGCGACCGCCGCCAGAGATTGAGCCGATGGCTACATCGTTGGCCTTCACCTCGATAATTGCACCAGTGTAATAGTTCAGACCGCGAGCCAGCGACACGTCCAAGTCCAAGTTGGCACGAAGCCCCAGCGCGTTCACGCCGTCCACGATTTCGCGCAGCTCCTCCACACCCTTGCGGCCGATTTCCACAGATGCGAGCGTAGTGGCGAGTTTGGCGAGGCGTTCCTCAATGGAGCCATCGATGCTCAGGATAGGCATCAGCGCCTCAATGGCTTGCGCCGACAGGCCGCGCGAGGCGAGTTCCTCCTTCACCGCCTCCAGGCCGATCTTGTCGAGTTTGTCGATAGCCACGGTGATGTCGATAATCTTGTCGGGGGCACCAATCAGTTCGGCGATACCAGCGAGCACCTTGCGGTTGTTGAGTTTGATGGTGATAGAAATGCCGAGGCGGGAAAACACCTCGTCGACCATTTGCAGCAGCTCGATTTCGTTGATGAGCGAGTCGGAGCCAACCACGTCGGCATCGCACTGATAGAACTCACGATAGCGGCCCTTCTGGGGGCGGTCGGCGCGCCACACGGGTTGGATTTGATAGCGCTTGAAGGGCATTTGCAGCTCCTGGCGGTGCATCACCACGAAGCGCGCAAAGGGCACGGTGAGGTCGTAACGCAGACCCTTTTCGCAGAGCTGCGAAGTGAGTTTGCCCCACTGTCCTTCGGGGTTATCAATCAGTTGGCGGTCCACCGAGCGGAGGAAGTCGCCCGAGTTGAGAATCTTAAAGAGCAGTTTGTCGCCCTCCTCGCCATACTTACCCATGAGGGTTGAGAGATTTTCCATGGCGGGAGTTTCAATTGGTGCGAAGCCATAGAGGCGGAACACAGAACGAATGGTGTCGAAAATATAATTGCGGCGCGCCATTTCGGCGGGAGAGAAGTCGCGTGTACCTTTAGGAATAGATGGTTTCATGATTGAATGGAGTATGAATGGAGTTGATTAAAAGTCGGTCAGACGGTGGGCAGCGGCGATAATTTGCTGTTGCAGAGCATCGCCAGCTTTCACCTTCACCTCATCGGGCATACCCAAGCAGAAGCGGAGGATACCATCGAGGTTGCTGACGGTGCAGACTAAGAGTTTGGGGTATTTTTCGGCCGTTTTGGTGTCGTTATTGGGGTGAATTTCCACGTCGGGATGTTCCTCGCAGAGAATCATTGCGGCATAATCGGTGAGGAGCAGCACAATCTGCGTGGCATTGTCGGGGTTGATAATCATGCCAAACGGATCGAGCTTTACATCGACCTGGCTGCGGGGAGTTTTCCACTTACGGGTGGTGGTGTCGACGCTCTTGCAGCGCGAAAGTTTGAATACGCGAGTGGCGCGTTTATCCACGTCGAATCCATAGATCAGGCCGCGGTTTTCCCACACCTTATACACCTCGATTTCGCGGTCGTTGATGCCCGAAGCGGAATTATACTCGCGCAAAATCACGTTTTTCTTGTCGATCATAGCGCTGCGCAGCGTAATCATCTGGCGCAGCGGACCGCTCACCACCTGGTCCAGCTTATAGGCGGCCACCTCCTGCTTGAGTTTGTCGGACAGGGGCATCGTGGAGCCTGAACGGCGCACGTAGCTCTCGGCATAGTCGGACGGGCGGGGTTGATTGTCGGCAAACTTCACCACACCGTAGGCGTAAGGCTTCACGTGGATGCGCAGGATTTGCTTGCCCTCGGGGTTAACCTCCTCGGTGTAGGTGACGTTGAGCGTGGTGATGTCGGTGGGCAATGAGCTGCCAGTATACTCCGCAAAGGCGTAGTCGATAATGTTCTGCACATAGTTGCGGTAGCGGTCGAGGGTAGGCTCGGAAATGAGATTGCGCATGTTTAGTTCGCGGATATCATCGTCCAATCCCTCGGCATAACCGCCGTCGTTCACGCCAAGCAGCAATTCGCCGCCAGAGCGGGAGTTAAGAAAACCGCAGATAGTCTTCAGAATGGCCCACTTCTGCACGGCAGGGTCGGCCTGTGCAATGGAACCCGTGATGCGATTGATGGGCGGGAACACTATTGACTGCTTGAACTCCAAGCCGATGTTCTCAATGCCGTAGTGGGTGCGGTCGGTGAGGATTGAAGCGTACTCCTCGCCCACGTTGAGTGCCTTGGCGATTGTTTTCTTGATATTGTTGAGCTCGGAGGTACCCAGAATGTCGAGCATTTCGTTGGAGGCCTTGACGAGCGTTTTTACGCGGTCGATGGTGAGATTTTCCGACTCAGAAACGGAGCGGAGCAGGGAGTTGGGATTTTTGTACTTTGCAAGCGCCTGAATAATTTCGGCATAGTGGACGGCATTGGGCAGATCGCCAAATTGCTCAATATTGAGCGAACGCACGTCGCGCCCTTGGGCAAAGTCAACGATTGAGGCCAGGAACTGACGCTCCAAAGCAAAGTAGTTGTAGTCGGCGGTGTTGTCGGCCAGGCGGCAGAGCATAGCGGCCACGGAGAGATACTTCATGCGCTCCATGGGCGTGAGGTTGGTGCTTTCCAAACTCTTGCGCAGCACGCGCGCCATGAGGATTACCCCCTGAGCACTGGGCTGGCGCTCAAAGCGGCGCATCGACATAGATGGAGCCTGATCTGCGAAGTAGTCGAGGATAATGTTGATCATAGCCTCGTTGGCCTCAGCGTGAGTGAAGTCGACGTTGTCGTCGATATAATCGAGGCAGGGATTACCGTAGAGGAAGAAGGTTTGTTCATCGGTGCGAGGCGCGTTGGCATACACTTCGATTTGGATTGGCAGGGCATTTTCCTTGCGGTGGTGGAACTCCTCGCGGTCGGAGTCCGACAGGAGTTCAAGACGTGAGTTGTCGATGCCTATGCGCACGCCGGTTTCCGACACCCACTGGGAGCCATTGGCGTAGTCGCTGTCAAATATGGCGTAGACCAGTGCGCCAGCCTTGCCAGCGGCATAGTTGCGATAAGCTTCCTCCAGCGTGTCGCTCAGGTCGAAGGTGAAATTTCCCTCGCGGGTCACCTTGCCGATGAGGATGTCGCCGGGTTCAAAGAAGTCGCGCAACTCAATGTGGGAGGGACGCAAGTGGGAGTTGGTACGCACCACCACCTCGCCCGAAATTGGGGCATAGTCAGGGTCGATGGAGCGGCCTATCACCTTGGCAATGGAATACTTGCGGATTACCTCGGTGATTTCGATGCTCACACGGTCGCCCGCGCGATAAGTGCGCAGCGCCTTCATAGGCGTAGGCTTCACTTGCAGCTGGGAGTGGAGCATAGAGTTTGTGATGCGATAGAGGTCGGCAAAGGAGTCGATGCGTTCCCAATCGGAGTTTTTCACCATAACGTTGATGAAGTCGGCCACGGTCAATTGCGACTGGAAGTTAACCTTCTCAATGTGCGACAGGGAGTAGGCCGGCATGAAATTAACTTGGGAGGGTGCGGGGACGGTGAGCAGACCTTTATTTTCGAAATAGGCGGTGGCGTGCTCGCCTTCTGGCTCCACAAAACGTGTTGAGGCGATTTGGTGAATGAAGAAGGGGGGGCGGAACTCCTCTTTGGAGAGCTTGGACCAGGAAAACTCAAAACGCTTGATGGGCAATTGCGACATGGCAGCGGTTATTACGTTGCTCAGTCCTTTGTAGGCCTCATTAGTGAGTTTGGAGGGGATAAAGTAGAGCAAATTCACCAGTTGGAGGAGTGTTTGTCCGCACTGTCGACCAATGGACTGCTGTGCAAGTAGTGTGGCACCAAATAGACGTGCACTCAAAATCGGGTCAATATCCTCGGGCAATTGCGCATAGAGCGGAGTGTGGGCAATGCGTTCGGAAATGTCGTGGCAAAGTTCCTCCATGGCGTCCAGCGTAGAGATAAAGTCATCGTTGCGCGTGGGGCTTTCGGTGGCTGCTGAGCGCAGGTAGACGAGCAGGTCTTCAAAATTGTCCAAAATATATTCTTTTCGGACTTTCAACCAAAAAATCATAGTTTGTTGTTCGTTTTATAGGGTTTATAATATATAAGGAGATAATCAAATCGTTACCAACTGCCACCAGCACCGCCGCCAGCAGTAAATCCGCCCCCGAAGGAGCCGCCGCCACCGCCGCCGAATGAACCACCGCCGCCGCCATGGCCGCCGCCAGGAATGATGATTGGCGCGTTGAGGCTGGCGGAGCGTTCAATCGTGTGGGTGGTGCTGTCGCGATGGCCGCAGTTGACACACTCGTAGGCAATCACGCGCAGTCCATTGGTGGAGGCTGTGGGCGCCGACACCACCGAATTGCTCACCACGCGATAGGTGCGTTTGTGGCACACTGGACATTCTGTGAATTTCGAGTTGCGTTGGTGGTAGGGGATAATTTCCGTGGCGGCGCATTGCGGGCAGAGCCACACGTCATAGTCCACGGAGCCAAGTTGTTCTTCGAGGTCGGAGCCATGGTCGAGAAAGTCGTTGTCGTGCACCTCGTCCACAAGCTGCATGCGGGTGCCGCAGTTGGCGCAATGGTGTTTGCCGCGACGCAGATGGTGGCGGAGCAACAACTGGGGCAGGAGCACCACCAGTGCCATGCCCAGAGTGAGGAAGGAGCAGATAATCAGTGCCATAGTGAGTTGGTCGAGGGCTTGATAGCGACTCTGGCGCGATTTCTTGGCCGAGTGGAGCAGGGTGAATATCAGCCACATAGCGAGCACCACGGTGAGTATGCCGCAGAGGGAGAGGTAGGTGGTAAAGGGATCGATTTCTTCCTCTTCGCCATGATTTTTATACTTGCTTAGGATTTCTTGCCTGCCTTCGGGCGAACTGAGAATGGTGCTCACAGCTTGGATGCCTGCAAGCACGCCAGAATCGAAGTTATCCTCTTTGAAGTGAGGAATCATCTCTTGGCGAATGATAGTGCCGAGGAGACCATCGGGGAGCAGGCCTTCGAGGCCGCCGCCCGTGGTGAAACGCACTTCGTGGGAGTTCTTGGCCACCACCAACAGAAGTCCGTTGTTGGTATCTTTTTTGCCTAATCCCCAGTGGCGAAACAGGTTTACGCCAAAGTCTGTGATGTCGCGGTCAATATCGTCCACGCACACCACCGCAAACTCGGCCGAGGTGCCGCGCAGCAGAGCGTTCAGCAGTTGGTTAGCTTGCGCTTCGGCCTGGGGCGAGAGGATACCGTCGGGGTTCGACACCAGCCTGGTGGAGTCGGCGGCATAAACGTTAGGCACCGTTTCGGGCGAGTAGGTAGCCGCGTGGCAACATACCACGGTGGCAACCAACAGGAGGGCGAGGGATACTAAGCGGCGGAGGGTCATACGGCAGGGAGGGTTTGTCCGTTGAGGCGGCGATAGAGGTCGAGGGCGTAGACGTCGGTCATCGACGACACGTGGTCGACCACGGCCTGAACCTTGGTGAATAAATCGGGTGAGTTCACGTCATACTGCGAGGGCACTTGGCTCAGCAACAGGCGCGAGTAGTGCAGTTCGGGAAAGCGTACGGCGGCAATCAGTTTTTCCATCAGGAAAGTGAGGATGCGATTACCGGCCAATTCCACGTCAACCACCTCCGAAGCACGGTAGATTTTGTTCCACGACACACGGTTGCACTCCTCAAAGGCAGCGCGTGAGGGGTTGGAAATAGAGCCAAGGAGCGAGCCAATAAACTCGCCGCGCAGAATTTCCTCTTCGTGGGCCACGAAGGCGGCGGCGCATTGCTCCACGAGGGTGCCGATGACGCACGAACGCAGATAACCGATTTTTTCGTTCGGGTCGGTCACTTGCTCCATAATTGCGAGCATATGGGTCTTGCGCTCCTCGCTAAAGAAGCCGAGCAGCAGGCGCTCCACTTCGTGGTAAGCGAGGATTTTGAGTTTGTGGGCATCTTCGAGGTCCATCACTTCATAGCAAATATCGTCGGCTGCCTCCACTATATACACCAGCGGGTGGCGGGCATATTCCAGTCCGCGTGGATTGTCGCGCTGGGGTATGCCCAACTCGGTGGCAATGCGCTGGAAAGTGTCGATTTCGGTGGTGAAGAAGCCGAATTTGTTGGCGCGGCGTGAGGCCGTGCTCTCAAAGGGATACTTCACTATGGAGGCAAGCATGGAGTAGGTCATGGCAAATCCACCCTTGCGTCGGCCGTTATACTGATGGGTGAGCTGGCGCAGTGAGTTGGCATTACCCTCGAAGTTAATGAGGTCGCTCCATTGCTTGGGAGTGAGTTGCGATTGCAGAGGCGCGCCTTCGCCCTCGCTGAAGAAGGTGGAGATTGCGCGTTCGCCCGAATGGCCAAAGGGCGGGTTGCCAAGGTCGTGGGCCAAGCAGGCGGCGGCCACTATGTCGGGGATGTCAAGCAACTTTTGCGCCCAGCTTTCCGAGGCATACTTACGCAGCAGATGCTTGGTCACTTCGCGAGCTATGGATCGACCAACGCAAGCCACTTCCATGCTGTGGGTCAGGCGGTTATGCACGAATATTGACCCAGGCAGCGGAAACACCTGAGTCTTGTTCTGCAAACGGCGAAAGGGTGACGAAAACACCAGACGGTCGTAGTCGCGCTGAAAGTCAGAACGAGTTTCACCGCTTCGGCCGTGGTATTCCTCCAGCCCAAATCGCTTATCGCATATGAGTTTATCCCAATTCATATTGCACTAAATATATGCAAAGTTACGTAAAATCCCCGAAATAACCAAATCCCCCCGCCCCAGAACATTCAGACATCCTGGTATAAAAACGAAATCTTCTGATACCAGGAGGTTACATTTCGACTGACATGAAAGTCGGGTTAAGACGTTAGGGCAAGAGCGCTTTGCGAATGGGCTTGGGGGTTAGTTGTAGGCTTGGTGGATTAGGCGGCGGGCTTCGGCGAGCTTGGCGGAGTCGCCGGGGATGAGGCCGAGGGAGTCGGCGGAGGGGATGCGGACTATGGTGCCAGCGCATTGTTCGTCGGGGTCGTTGAGCACGTCGCGGTTGGCCATGTAGATGTAGACCCAGTATTCCATCTGGTGATAGTGGCGGCGGGCCATGGTGGTTAGGTAGTTGCCTGTGCGCACGGTGTCGAATTGACACTTGGGGGCGGCGGGGGCGACGGGCGTGGTGTCGGGACGTTCAATGTAGATTGTGTCATGCACTTCCACTTCGATTTCTTTGGTGGAGGTGCGCGGGGCGGTGAGTTGGCCTAAGGTGAAGGCTATGGGGAGGAGTATGATCCACCAGAAGCGCCAGATTGATTTTTTGGGGGCTTCTTCGTCTTCGTCATACTCGTATTCCACGGGTTCTTCTTCGGCTTCTTGCTCGATGTTTTCTTCCTCCGCTTCGGGTTCGGGTTCGGGGGCGATGGGGGCTTCCTCTGGGGCTTCTTCAGGCTCGGTGGGAGTATTGTCTGCTTCCTCTTCGGGGGTGGTGACTTCGACGCCGTATTCAGCGGGGAGGGGTAAGGGGGAGAAGGCTGCGAAGGGGGCGTTTACCTCCTCGGCGAGTGTGGCGTCGGGGGCAAACTGTATTTCGGTGTCGGTGAGGAGGAGACTTCCGAGGGCGGGCATAGCCACTTTGCCCTCCGCTTCGAGGATTTCGGCCGCGAGGTGGAAGTACTCGGTGAGAAAGAGTTCTGCTTCTTCGAGAGTGATGCCGGCAGCTGCCGACAGGTCTTCGGCTAAGTGTTTAATCGTCAGCATGTTTGCGGGTGATTTTGCGCAATTTTCCGGCGGCTTTGAAGTTTACGACTATTTCGGGTGGGAGGAGAGTTCGTTCACCTGTGGCGTGGTCGGTGATGATTTCCTCATCGTGTTTCACTCCCTCGAATTGACCAAATCCGGGTATGGCCACGGTGTGCAGCATGCCGCAGTGCTCAATGAGGCATGCGCGCATGGTTTCGCAGAGAGCTTCTGCGCTTTTGCGGTCGTGACCGGTGCGGTGGGCAAGTTCTTTGATCATTCCTGAGTGGGGGCGGGGAGTATTTGGTTGAGTTCCTCAATGTAGTCAAGCAGTTCTTCGCGCCCTTGACCCGTTTCGGACGAGGTTACGAATATTGGGGGGAGTTCTTCCCACTGTTCGAGCAGTTTAGCCTTGTAGTTCTCAATGTTTTTGGCGGTTGCGGTCTTTGAGTTTTTGTCGGCTTTGGTGAATATGATTGCAAAGGGCACCTCGTTTTCGCCGAGCCACTCCATGAACTCCATATCGATTTTTTGGGGTTCGTGGCGCGAATCGATGAGCAGGAAAAGGAGGGTCATTTGCTGGCGTTCGAGGATATACTCGTTGATGATGCGTTCGAGCTTGGCGCGATCCGACTTGCTGCGCAGGGCGTAGCCGTAGCCAGGGAGGTCGACGATATACCACTCATCGTTGATGAGGAAGTGGTTGATGAGGGTGGTTTTGCCAGGGGTGGCCGATGTCATGGCCAGTTTTTTGCGCCCGGTGAGCATATTGATGAGCGACGACTTGCCCACGTTGCTTCGGCCGATGAAGGCGTATTCGTGGCGATAGTCGTCGGGGCATTTAGCCACCTGCGAGTTGCTTATGACAAACTTGGCGGAGTTGACAATCATCGGAGTCCTTATTTCAGGGTGATTTGGAGGGAGTTGAGGGCGCGTTTCGACTTGTCGAGGGCGGCTTCCATGGTGGAATCGGTGGCGAGCATCACGGCCATGCGGCGGTGGCCATTCACTTCGGGTTTACCGAATATGCGCATGGCGGTGCCGGGTTCGGCGAGTGCTTTGTCGAGGTTGCCAATCAGCACTTCGCGGCTTACGCCTTCCACCACTACGGCAGCCGATGCCGAGGGACCGTAGAAACGGATTTCGGGAATGGGCAGACCGAGAATGGCGCGGGCGTGGAGTGCAAACTCGCTGAGGTCTTGCGAAATCATAGTCACCATGCCAGTGTCGTGGGGGCGGGGTGATACTTCGGAGAAAATCACTTCGTCGCCCTTGACGAAGAGTTCTACGCCGAATATGCCGTGGCCGCCGAGCGCATCGGTGATGGCCTTGGCCATGTTGCGCGCGCGTTCGAGGGCGAGTGCGCTCATGGGCTGGGGTTGCCAGGAGAAGCGGTAGTCGCCATTTTCCTGATAGTGGCCTACGGGTTCGCAGAAGGTAGTGCCAGAGATGCTGCGCACGGTGAGCAGGGTGATTTCGTAGTCGAAGTCGACGAAGCCTTCCACAATCACACGCCCCACATCGGCGCGCGCGCCTTCGCGGGCTTCGGTCCAGGCGGCTTCCACTTGGTCGGGACGACGCACGGTGCTTTGGCCGTGACCGCTGGAACTCATGACGGGCTTAACAACGCAAGGCAGACCAATCTCCTCCACGGCTTGCAGATATTCCTCGCGAGTGGAGGCAAAGCGATAGGCGGAGGTGGGGAGACCAAGCTCCTCGGCAGCCAAGCGGCGGATACCCTCGCGGTTCATGGTGAGGCGAGTGGCGCGAGCGGTGGGGGTTACGTTGAAACCTTCTTCCTCGAGCTTCACCAGCTCGGGGGTGGCGATGGCTTCCACCTCAGGCACTATGTGGTCGGGGCGTTCCAGCTCCACCACTCGGCGCAGTTCGGCGGCGTTGGTCATATCAAACACATGGCAACGGTTGGCCACCTGCATTGCGGGGGCTGAAGGATATTTATCGCACGCCACCACTTCCACGCCATAGCGTTGGAGTTCAATGGTTACTTCTTTGCCGAGTTCGCCGCTACCGAGGAGCAGCACTTTCACCCCCGAGGGGGTCATGGGTGTACCGATTTGTGTCATATGTTTGATTATCCTAATTTACTAATATTGTGTAAGAGAGGTTCGTTGAGAATACGCACGCGGCGACCGTCCACAGTGATGAGTTTCTCGTTGACGAAGGCCGAGAGAGTGCGTATGGCGTTGGAGGTGGTCATATTGGAGAGGTTGGCCAGGTCCTCGCGGCTCATGTAGATGCGCAGGGTGGAGGAGTCCTCTTCGTAGCCATAGTTTTCCACTAACATGATTAGAGCCTCGGCCAAACGACCGCGAATGTGCTTCTGGGTGAGATTGACGATGTTCGTGTCGGAGCGGCCGAGGTTGGTGGCCAACTCGCGAATGAAGAAGCGAGCCACGGCGTTGTTCTGGTCAATCAATTGGTCGATAACCTTGAGGGGCAAGGTGCCCACGGTGCTTTGCTCGAAGGCGGTGGCTGCGCTGACGTAAGGTTCGCCAGCCAGATAGGCACGGTAGCCAAAATATTGCACCGGACGAATCAAGCGAATGATTTGCGAGCGTCCGCCGATGCCCACTTTCCACTTCTTCACCTTGCCCTTAATGAGCACGTGCAGAAACTCTGGGCAATCGTTTTCGGAGTAGATTACCTGATTTTTCTTGTAGTGATGAAGCGTGAAATTGTCGGCCACGAGTCGCTTTTCGTCGGGCGTGAGCACCGACCAAAGCTCAGACATGTCCTTGCTGATAACGTTATCAAGTACTTCTCTAATCATAGCGCAAAGATACGAAAAATAAATTGATTATTCAATAAATTTTAGTAAAAAAATTTACTTTTCGTTTGAGGCTGATTGATTGAGGCGGTGATATATTTGCAGGCAAGCCCATGCGTCGAGGGCTGCGTAGTGGCATTGGAACGGGGTGAGCTCCACGGCTTCCCAGTTGGTGAGTTGCTGGCGTTTGGAAATTTTTTTGCCAAAGAGCAGGGCGTAGATTTTGCTCAGTCCAGCCTCACCTATGCCGTGGGCCTTGACCATATTTTGCAGTTCCACAAAACCGCCAGGTGTGAGTTTGGTGAGCTTATTCAGTCCGTGGAAGTCGTCCTTGGTTGAAAGACCGATTTTGGTCACTGCGGAGCTTTCGAGCAGGGCTTTGAGCTCGGGGGTGATGCCTGTGCGATTGATGCGGAAGAGGAAGCAGATTTTGTCGGTCGACAATTGGATGAGGGCCACGTTGTGCACCTCGCCTTTTTTGAAGCAAGGGCGAGTTTCAGTGTCAAACCCGATGATGGGTTGTTCCATGAGGAATGACACGGCCTTGCGGGCTTGTTCGGGGGTGGAAATGGTTTCGATACGCCCCTTGTATTGCTCAACGGGCATACGGTTAAACTCTTCTTTATCAATCTTTTGGAGTTCCATATTGCATGATGGTCAGGCCGTCGCGCAGGGGCAGGATTACTGGCTTGAGACTTTGCGCAACGAGGTCGTTAAAGCGACGAATACCCTCGGTTTGAGCGTCACATTCGTCGGGATTGAGAATTTTTTCGCCCCAGAGGGTGTTGTCGGCGAGGATAAATCCGCCTGGGGTCATTTTGGATAGGAGCAACTGCAAATAGCGGTCGTATTGGCGCTTATCGGCATCGATGAATACCAAATCCCAAGGGCCGGGGAGCGCCTCGATTAGTTCGGCGGCATCGCCCGTGTGGAGCTGAATACGAGGGTCGTGTGTGGCAAAGAGTTCGCGCAAGTCGGGCGCATCCTCGTCGTTGTGCTCCACAGTGTGGAGTTCGCCGCCAGGCGCCAGCCCCTCGGCCAGACAAAGCGCCGAATAGCCAGTGAAAGTGCCAAGTTCCAGAATGCGTTTGGGGCGAACCATGGCACTCAGCATGGCCAGCACGCGGCCTTGCAGGTGGCCCGAGCACTGGTGCGAATAGAGATGGTGCAGCAGCGTGTGGCGATTGAGCCGCTGCAAGTGCGGCGGCTCAGGTGCGATATGGTCGAGTATGTAGGCCTCTAATTCGGGACTCACAGGCGAAGCAGGGCCTCCACTCCCAGGCGGTAGGAGTCCAGCCCAAAACCGCAAATCACGCCCACACACGAGGCTGCAATCAGCGAGCGATGGCGAATTTCTTCGCGAGCGTGGACGTTGGAAATATGCACCTCCACCACGGGCAGTTTGATTGCCGCGATAGCGTCGGCCAGAGCCAGCGAGGTGTGGGTGTAGGCACCCGCATTGAGCACAATGCCGCGATAGTCGGAGGAGAAACCTACGCGATGCAATTCATCGATAAGCGCTCCTTCGTGGTTGCTCTGAAAGTACTCAATGTCAGCCATTTGACGCAGCGTGGGGAGGATTGCCTCCATACTATTAGCTCCATAGATGCCTGGTTCGCGCAGTCCGAGCAGATTGAGGTTGGGACCGTTGATTATCAGAATTTTGCTCATGGTAGTTGAGTTAGAATTGGAAGATTTGCCGCTTGAAATTCGAGTGCTGCCACGGTGGCCATCGGGGTGGGGTAGGTGATGATGCCTGCCGAGGCTCCGTTGAAATGGTCAAACACATTTTCCTGTTCGCCCATCCATTCGATGCGCCCCTCGAGCAGCGGATTTTTGGCTATGCGAAGCAACGGACCAACGGTCTTGGCCTCGCCCTCACCAATCACTCGCAAGCGATACTCGGGACGCGTTTTCAAGGCCTCGATGAGGCCTCGCAGCCCACATTCGGGCGTGATATAACCCAGCCACACCAGTAGGCCAGAGTCGGGGGCGATGTCCACTTTCACGGCAGGCAACGCCTCGGGGCGAGCAGCCACTTCAACTGCTGTCGCCACGTTGGCCAACTTAATGGCTTGCGCCACCTTCCCTTGCAGGCTTGGCGAATGGATAATAACTCTCGCAGGTTGACGCAGGCGCAATAAGCGGCTGAGATTGAGTGCTCCGAAGAGGCCGCTCATGTTCAGCCGTTCAGCTTGGATGCCTGCGCGGCGCATGCGGGCGACCACCTTGTCGGCCTCAGCCACCACGGTGCCGCCCGACATTTGCGCTGCATGGAGTGCCAACGAGCAGTTGCCGCTCCAGCGCTTACCTGCAATCAGATGAAGAATCATTTGAGCAAATCGGGGCGTAGGAGTTGGGTGCGAGCCAAGGCCTGATCGTAGCGCCATTCGGCTATTTTCGCCTCATGACCAGACAACAGAATGTCGGGCACTTTCCAGCCGTTGTAGTCGGCG
>QLIP01064453.1_pt1 | contig 22932 bp, 21 predicted proteins | sample 1769771 | NCBI WGS metagenome assembly QLIP01 (sample SAMN09428762, study PRJNA476227) | Gut metagenome, whole genome shotgun sequencing project. | isolation source: cecum | host: Rhizomys sinensis | place: China: Jinsha town of Minqing, Fujian Province | collected 2013-09-23 | reverse complement strand
CGGATCAGAAGGTTACAGGTTTGAATCCTGTCGGAGTCACAAGTTAAGGTCATTCGCGAGAATGACCTTTCTTGTTTTATTCAGTTAACAATCATTAAATGATTTTTGAAGTTGCGAAAAATGAAGTAATTTTGTTGTGAGAGTAGTTGCCCCATCCCAGGCAGGTGTAATTTCGTGCTTATGCATGCGTTGTGCTTATGCATACGTTGGGCTTATGCCTATGTTGGGCTTCGATTTAGACTCTCGGGCAGACTTGCGATATCTCTCCACCGTTGCTGCCGCTATGTAATCACTTTCAAAGAAGATATGTATTTTAAGAGGATATTGGCAGGAGCGGTCTTGGCTGTGTCTTGCTCATTTTTTAACTTAAACCATGCGCTTGCCGCAGATTTCACTGTAGTGGTAGATCCTGGTCACGGTGGCAAAGATGCCGGTGCGGTGGACAATGGACAGCGGGAAAAGGATATTAACCTTGCTGTGGCTCAAAAGCTGGCAGCAAAGATTAGGGAGCGTCTCAAGGATGTCAAGGTAGTCATGACTCGTGATGACGATAAGTATCTTACTCTTCAGGAGCGCGCTGATGTTGCAAATCGCAACAAGGGAAATCTTTTTATTTCGATTCACACCAACTCTGTGGATGCTTCCAATCCCGGTCGCAACAGCGTGGCTGGTGCGTCGGTCTATGCCTTGGGTCTCCATAAGGATAAAAACAACCTGCAGGTGGCCATGCGCGAGAACTCAGTAATAGAGCTTGAGAGCAACTACTCGCAAAAGTATAGCGGCTTCGACCCGCAAAAGGATGAGTCGTATATTATCTTTGAGATGGCGCAGAAAAAAAATCTTGGGCAGAGCCTTAAATATGCCGAGCTTGCGCAGAAAAATCTTGTCGGTGTTGCAGGGCGTGCCGACCGCGGCGTGAAGCAGGCCGGATTCTGGGTGCTGTGGGCCACTTCGATGCCTGCTGTGCTGGTGGAACTCGATTTTATATGCAATCCGCTGCAGGCTGCATATATGGGTTCGGACAAGGGGCGCGATCAGCTTGCCGAAGCGCTCTATAAGGGGTTGGAGACTTATCTCAGCACCGGCGGTGCCCTCCCGCAGTTGTCGGTGCTTGGTTCGGTGACGCGTTTGGAGCGTCAAGATACACCCCCTTCAACCGTCGGACTGCAGACCGATACCACCCGTCGTCGTCGCCGCAATGAGGAGTCCAAGAAGAGTTCGGTGGCCCGTGTGGTTGAAACCGACGTTATACCCCTAAAGAAGGAGACCGAACGACTCGCCGTTGCCGCTGAGGAGGAACAGCCTAAGGTGGAACAGAAGGTGGAAACATCCGATAAAAACCGTCGTAAGGAGACTGACAAGAGAAAAAATCGTCGCTCAGCTGTTAATAAGAGTGTAGCGGGTGAGGTTGTCGCTCCAGCTCAACAGGTCAAACCCGAGCAGCCTGCACCTGAAGTTAAGAGTCAGGAATCGGCACCCCTTGCCAAGCTGTCAAATACTGTTCAGCCGGTGTCGGGGAAGTCGCAGACCGTATCGGAGCAGAATCTCCCTGTAGACACCAATGCGTCGCGCAGGGCTGTGATATACAAGATTCAGATAGCCTCGAGCGGAAAGCTTTTGCGCCTCAACAGCGAGGAATTTAAGGGTTTGACCCCCATCAAATCGTTCCGCGACGGGAATTTGTACAAGTATACATATGGAGAAAGTGCAAACCGTGCTGAAATCGAGAAATTGCTTAAAAAGGTAAAGGAGTCGTTTCCGGACGCCTTTATAATTTCCAATAAACGATAAATAACTAAATAAAACAAGGTTGAATTAAAATACGCCGGCACCCATTCGGGGTGGACGGGGTAATCATTGGTTATGAAAAAAGTGTTTTCAAAAGAGTTTATCATCGGCTTGTCGGTGATAGTTGCTATTGCGGTTCTGGTGTTCGGAATTAACTTCTTGAAGGGGGTTAATCTGCTGAATCCGGCAAACTATTACTATGCCGAGTATGAAAATGTGTCGGGACTTGATGTTGCCGCCCCAGTCAAGATAGACGGTTACAAGGTGGGACAGGTGCGTGCCATTGAGTTTGACTATGCTCATCCTGGCAAAATAAAGGTTATGCTCGCCCTTAATAAGGATTTGAAGGTTCCGGCGGACTCGAAGGTATCTCTCGGTTCGACACTGATGGGTGGCTCGTTTGTGGTGCTTGATCTTGGTGAGAGCGGGACGCCGCTCGAAGTCGGGAGTACCATTGTTTCGGTTCGGGAGCACGACCTTATGGGTAAAGTTAAGGATGAGGTGTTACCGGCTGTGAGTGCCATCATACCTAAGGTTGATTCTCTGCTTGTGAATCTTAACTGCCTTACCGGCGACCCAGCGTTGACAGCCTCTGTGCAGCGTCTTGACGGGATAACCGCGCAGTTGCTTGCTACGACTACTGGTCTTAACGGTACTGTAAACCGCGATCTCCCCGTGGTGATGCGCAACGCACGCTCCATCACCCATGGGTTGGATACAGTAACGGCCAATCTGGGTGCGCTCTCATATCAGCTGAAGAGTCTCCCACTTAATGCCACAATGAATAATGTTGAGGCTCTTACTCAAAATCTGACACGTTTCTCTGAGCAGCTCAATAACCAGAATTCTACACTGGGGCTTCTTACCAGCGACCCGGAATTATACCATCGTCTAAACCGTGTCGGTGCGGATGTGGACTCGCTGATACTCGATATCAAGCGCAATCCAAAACGTTACATCAACATCAAGGTGTTCTGATAGGAATGAAGTACCGTTTCGTTATTGCGAAATTCTAAATATTAACAGAATTCGGAAAACGGAAAAGAGTGGGATGTTGTTATAAGTTTGTGAAAATCATTCCATGAAGAGGTCGTCTGGCTTCAATCTGCAATTACCGATAATAATGGCTAAAATTAAGCGTGTTTTGGCTAACTTATTGAATATTAACATAATTGGCGGTGCTCCATGGAGTGCTGCCAATTTTTCTAAAGAAAACATAAGGTAAAAAAACATCTAAAATATAAAAATATGTTAATATAAAAAATATGGTTTTTGCAATATATTGAATTTCAGATTGATGTAAAAAGATATAAAAAAGCAAGAAAAAAAGCATTTTTTTTTCTGAAACTTTTATTATTATTTTGTAGTGATTATGATGACGGAGATACAAAATAAATGGAATCAGTGTCTGGTTTTGATAAAGGATAATATCGGCCAGGAGCGTTTTGACACATGGTTTGCATGTGCCAAGCCAGTGGCATTTACCGACAATAAGCTGATTTTACGTTTGCCGTCATGCTTCTATTACGAGAAATATGAAGATGATTTCTATCCCATTCTCTCGTTTGCCCTGAAGCGCGTGTTCGGTCAGAACGTGCGACTCGGGTATGAAGTGGATATTGTGAACGAGGATAACAACTCAAAAATCAATATTGAGGTTCCTCATCATTCTCCCGTCATTAAAAACAAGCTTGCACAGTCCTACCAGCGTGCACCCATCGAGAAAAAGAGTGCCGACTTTGACCCGCAGCTTAACTTCTCGCTCAACTTTGAGAACTACTGCAAAGGGGAGAGCAACAAGCTCCCCGTGACCATCGCGGAGTATGTGGCCAACAATCCCGGCAAGCCGGAGTTTAACCCCTTCTTCCTCTATGGCAACGTGGGTGTGGGTAAAACTCACCTGATGCAGGCCATCGGTATCCGCATTAAGGAAAAGAATCCTAATGCAAAGGTACTGTTTGTGCCCATGAAGCAGTTCCAGACTCTTTATGCCAACGCTACCATTAGCAAGGATGTCCCCAACTTTATCAACTGGTTCTCGCAGATGGATGTCCTACTGTTTGACGACCTCCAGGAGTTGTCAAACAAGACCGGTACTGCCGAGGCTCTCTTCCCGATTTTTAACCACCTGCAGCGCAATCGCAAGAACATAATCTTTACCTGCGACCGCCCTCCAATGGAACTTGACGGGATTGCCGACCGACTCATAGACCGCTTTAAATGGGGTGTGGTTGAACCATTGCCCGATCCCGACTTTGAACTCCGTAAGCAGATTCTGCAGTTTAAGAGTAAAAAGAACGGACTTGGACTCTCGCCTGAACTTATCGATGTTATTGCAGCGGAGGTTAACGGGTCGGTACGTGAGCTTGAAAATATTGTCAACGGCTTGCTGACACGTTCCATTATTAAGAACGTCCCCCTCACAGTCGACCTTGCCCGCGAGGTAATGAGTCACGTAGTGAAGCCTGTCAAGAAGCCCGCAGTGAACTTCGACCTTATCGTTGAGACCACCGCAGAGTACTTCAATCTCAATCCCGAGGCCATTTTCTCGAAGAGCAAGCTCCGCGATATTGCCGACGCCCGCCAGATGATTATGTACCTCTGCAAGAAGCACACATCGCTCTCGTCGACAGCTATCGGCAACAAGCTTAATCGTCGCCACGTAACAGTGCTGCATGGCATCAACTCGATAAAGGATCGTCTGCAGTTCTCCAAAGAGATTTCGAGTGCAGTAATCTCCATCGAAAACGAACTTATGAAATAACCCTCACTTCGAGGCACTCACAGCACTATAAAAAATAAAAGCAACCCCCTTAAACTGATTTCAGCTTAAGGGGGTTGCTTTTGACTCCTGCACATTTTTGCTGATGCCGGGGTCGGGGTTTTAGAGTGTCAGGACTGCGTCGCGGATAAGGTCGAGCGTCAGGGATGGGACACCCAGCTTGAGCATTGTGGCGCGGTCATCTTCAAACCCTTTTTTGAAGGCTTCGCGGTCTGTATTTACCGATTTGCGATAGTGCTCCAATGCTTCGGCAATGTGTCCGTCGGTCAGCAGCACATGTGCCGCATTGAGCCAGTCGGAGGCCGAGGGGTTGTCGGCAAGAATCTTTGAGTAATATTTCATACTCTTATCCGAATTGCGAAGCAAAAATTCGAGCCAAGCAATTCCACTCCAAATCTTGTGATTGTCCGGATCTATGTAGTTGACGTGATAGTAATGCTTCAGTGCCTCGGGATACTCTCCAGCTTCGGCAAGGGTGTTGGCAGCAGCCAATAGCAGCTGGCGATTGTCTGGGTCGATGGCAAGTGCCTGCTCATAGTAGGCCATGGCATTCTTGAGGTCCCCCAACCGTTTGGCGCAATAGGCAAGCCGGCGCAAAAGCCACAGGCTGGGTTGCTTGAGCAATTCTGCACGCTGGTATGAGGTGAATGCGTATGGGATGAGCTGTAGCGACTGTTGGCAGAAACCTACCTTTTCCCAGTAACCGGCATCATTTTTCAATTCCTCTTCAAGCGATTGGAATAGAGACAGAGCCTCGCGGTAGTATCCTCGTTTGAAATAAAATTCTGCTACCACCTTAAGCATATCCTTGTCCGAAAGCATCTTACCCACCACAGGGAGAGCTGCGAAGTCGAGCGGGTGCGCAAACGGGTCGTTGAGTTCGTCGCGTTTGCGAAACAGTTTCATAAGACGATAGAGGTTGCGGATAAACAGGGTGACACCTGCATTAAATTCGCGGCGTGGCTGGTTGGCCTTGATGCTGTTTAACTGCTCCTCCATCTGAGCGAGCTGTGTCTTGAACTGGCCAAACATCATGCTGCGCTGCTGTTCGGGCATGGAGGAAAATGCAAGAGCCAGCGAGTATTTGTCCGAGTCGCACATCTCGCCTGCCATGTCAAATAGAGCCACGATACTTTGCAGCATATCTGCATCAAGGTTAATGGCAGGGTGATGGGGTTCAAAAGGTAGGAACCACGCTGCTACATTGCCAAAAAATGGGAACCCTTTCAGACTCGAGAAAGTGAGCATGAGGAGGTCGGCACCCTCTTTCTGCAACTCTGTAAGTTCGCGCATCTTGTCGGCAATTCCACTTTTTTCGAGCATCTCTTCCCACTCAGGATTGTTTTCCAGCATCGGTGCATCACTCTCCATCCCCTGCTGTTTCATTTTGCGGAGCACTTCGGGGTTGAGCTTTTTAAGCTCTGGAATCAGTTCGCTCTGCATCTTTTCGGTAGCGCGGTCGGTGTCGCGGGTGCGGATTATGCTCTTTACCACGTCGCGCAGACGGGAGTAGGTGAGGATGGAGTCCTCCCAGTTTTCGAGCATCTTTAAGATTTTGCGGTCGCGGAGCACACGTGTATTGTTCTGAGCCAGGGCAAGTACAACACCTGTCAAAGCCGGAGCGGCAATCAGATCCTCGTCGGTCTCGTTATAAATCTCGATCAGCAACTCAAGTTTTTCGGAGTTGTAAAACTGGAGTAGACCGATGGTGAGAGCCGAAATTATGTAGGTAGCTACCGGAATGTCAAGAGTGTTCTCCTGAAATCGGCGACGCAGTTCGGCATAACCGCTCTTGTCGTGATTGGCACTCCATATAATGTCAAATAGTGAAGTGAGAGCCAATGTCCGGTCGGCTGTCAATGGTCGCAACTCATCGGGGGCACAGGTTTCTATCTTTGCATCGATAGTATCAAGGCGTGTCAGAGCCTCGGCAATACCTTCACCGCGGTGGCGGTAGATGCGGCGGGTAGAATAGGTGAGCGCCGGACTTACCGAAGTGTTGAGATTTAACTGCAAATCATCGCAGAGGTTGGTAAGAGCTTCGGCCAACGAAGCATATTGCGCTTCGCGCGTGGGGTCGTCAGCACCTAATGTAAAGTAATGAAGCAGGTATTTATAATTCTCATTGATTTTCTCGGCTTTGGCAAGAGCGTCGAAATCAGACTCGTCTTTGGCAAGTGTAAGGATTGAGGCTATGGCATCGGCAAGATGGTTCGCGGCAATCAGCTCACGAATTTCGTCAATTTTATTGTTTATCTGGTCCGGATTCATAATTGGGGGACATGGTAACGGTATAAAAAAACTGGGAAAGAGCATAGATTCCCCACCCATAGCGGGAGGGAATACATATTAATAACAAATTTTGAGCCAATAAGGGAAGTATGTTAGGTGGATAGTTGGAATTCTCTTTGCAATTATATACTTTTGCATAAAAGATTCAGTCGGACCGTGAGTCTTAAAACCTAAACTTCATAATATGGTTTAATCTTTAGCGGTATTCATTGCACTGAATATACTGGCAATATAGAAAACAATTAAAATTTATAAGATATGGTAATTCAAAGATGGCAATCCGTATTGCTTCTGATTGCAGGGGTGATGATGGGATTGTTTTCATTCCTCTCTCTCGGACAGGTTCAACTCCCTAATTTATCACTTAACTTTACGGCCCTCGGATTCGCGGTAGAGGGGATTTCGACCAACGGTGGTCCTGCGGGGTACGTGCTCCACACCGTTCCGTTGTTTGCGGTTTCGTTGCTGAGTGCTCTGCTAAGTTTGCTGGCAATTTTTATGTTCAAGAATATGCAGTTGCAGAAGAAGCTTTGCTACTTCACCGTATTCTTTATCGTGGCAGCCTGCTGTGTAGCGGCTGTGTATGGGTACCGCAGCTTCCCCGGCGCATCGGCCAGCTGGTCGTCGCTCGTCATTGCACCCGTGGTGGCACTTGTCGCGGTCCTTGCCGCCCTCAAGTGCATCAACAGCGACCAGCGCAAACTCCGCTCCATCGACCGCATCCGCTAACAAGCATATAAGTACGGATAAAATACACAGGCTCCATTTTCTAATCACAGAAAATGGAGCCTGTTTAGGAATGCTTAATACTTAATAACGGTAGGCGAATTGGAAGGAGGCGATGGCTTCGCGGAAGTCTAACTGACTGTTTTTGGATAGGTCAGTCCCCAGGGGTGATATCTTTATTCCTACTGAACTTCTCTTGAATTCTATGCTTCCGAATGTCAGTGCGAGACTAAAAGGTTGCATAAATGCATCCTTACCGGTTAACAGGGAGCCTCCATCATACCTCTGGTCGTCCCCCACTACGCGGTATATAAATTTCCCGCTATAGGCATAACTTAACCCCACGCCGCTTGTTACACTCCATCTGAATTTCGGAGTCTGACATAGATAATCCCCCATGCATACATGAATACGTATCCCTTCTCTAAAGGCTGAAAAGCTGGTTAGATTCTCGCCGGAAATATACTTTACAATGTTGACAAACTGCTTGCTGAATGATGTTGAAGTCATAAAATATGAAACTCCCGGCTGTATGAATATCTTGGGGGTGAATTTGTAACGGAATGAATTCCCGACCTCAAGTTGGAATCCGTTGTTGAATATATTGCTCGCTCCCGGAGTGTCGGATACATAAGTAACCCAACCTAGTCCGAAGTCCATATAACTACCGTCGAACCCTCTGTTTATAATCTCGAACCCGTTGGCATGAATCATGTTCGAGACTGGAACAATCTGTGCCTCTACCGGCATCGTTTCAAATGTTTTGGATAAGGTTACTATGCTGTCCGTATCTTCTGCTTGTGAGTATGCAATTTCAGTTCCCTGAATCAGTAGCAAGACCGGAAGAAAAATGCGGTAAAATTTAGATCGTTTCATATTGACTAGATTTTAATAGGTTAAGATGTTGTTTAATCAAATTCTATAGTTCACTGCAAAAAAAATATTATTTTTATTTAATATATTCAAATATTCATTTGCTTTATTTAACCAATGAAAAAAAACAACCAATCACGACATATGTGCCGTCTGCTGTGATTTAACGCTACAAACAAAAAAATGAAGCCGAAAAGTGACTGAAACAGCCTCAAAAAGTGCTGAAAAAGTCAGTTTTCGGCATCATTTTAGTTTAGAAAGGATGCTGCGTATGCGATTTATTCTTTGAGTTGCAGAAGCTTAGGGTATAATTAAACGCGGATTTTTTCGTTGCAAGGCAACGGCGCAGATGAGACGGGATTAAAACGGGATTTTTGCGGTACAAGCTATAAGTTTGCGTTTGTTTAATAACCAACTTATCTCTGCAATGTGTTTAACCATCTGGATATTAGTGCGTAATCGGTAACTTTGCATCCATTTGGATTTCATTTAGATTTTTTTAAAATCTACTGCTTATCGTTGTCATCTTATTTCTATGGATTTTCAAAGGTAAAACATTTGTTATGTCATAGCGAAACAAGAAATGCCAAGTTTATCCTCAATGTTGGCCACGCTTTTGAAACTGAGGTTTTCGGTACCAGATAAGAGTTTGCTCACATATTGTGGACTCACTCCTAGGCGAGCGGCAAGGTCGGCTCTTTTTAGATTGTTGTCTTGCATATAGCCAATAAGGCTCACGGCAAGCTGTCGCGACCAGCGGATCCAACCTGCATTTTCCTTTCTCCATGCAGCTTCCTCTGCAAACTGCGAAGGAGTCTCACTCTGATGTTCCTCTAAAAATTTAATTGCTTTGCTTGCCATAAAATTATTCATTAGTAAGTTCAACAAAACTATCCTGATCAAATACACCGTTAGCTTTAAGGTACGTTTTACAGTGATTTAGTTTTTTTAGTTCAAGAGCGGTATGTTCGCGTTCCTGCATCGTCCTGGTTAATTTGATTGCTCCACCAGTTACAATGTAAACGTTTGGTTCCAGTCTTATCGCGTAGATGCGAAGCCAACTTGGATGACGGGCACAATCCCAGTTCCGGGCTTTCTCGCGGCTTAGCTCGCGGGTGCGTGTGTCAGTGATGTCAAGAGGCTTGAAAAGTTCATCGAGATGTTCCGTATAAGGAACTTCAAGAACGAGTTCCTGCAGCGCCTCGGCATCCTCAAAAGTATCATTGATGGCTTCATCGAGTCGTTCAATATGAAAGTAACTTTTGAGGTCTTCCATATTTTCCATAAAAAAATCAAGAAGGAACTCACCATTTGTCCAATTTCTAAATAGCATAGTGAGTTCATCAGCTTCCTTATTTTGAGCTTTAACAGCCCAAAGATGGTCAAATCCTTTGATTATCCTTACAAACCTCATATTTTATAAACATTTGTCTAAAAGCAAAGTTACAAAGATTATCACAAAAATGCAACTTATAGGTTTATTTTTATTAAGCCAAATATGATTCACAACGACACGTTAACATGTGCATAGTGAAAGTATCATAGATGCCGAAAAAATTGGTGTCGGCACCCGCAAATACAAGCTCATTACCATAAAGTAATTAGTGCCGGTTGCGGAGGTTACCGGGAGGGGAGGAGGATGGGGCCGCGGTGTCGGATGGAGTGGATGGGGAGGGATAGCGAATCGGCTTCGGCGGTCAATTCCTCTTCGCGGGTGCGACGCAGTGTGTTATGGAGTGCGATGTGGTGGGGGTGGTATCGCGCTATCAGCGGTGCGAGCGCTTGGGTGTATCCACCTCCTATTATTATCCAGTCGTATTGTTGGGGATGATTGCTTTTACCGGTAGCGCTTGTTGGTTGATTGCTTACGTCGGTAGAGTCGAGGGTGGTGTCAACGAAGAGGAGGTTGGCGCCCGATGCGGAAACCTTGGTGATGCTGTACCGCGGAATAAGATGACGCATCTCTCGTGTCTCTGATTTTATAGTCAAGGGGATATCCTTGAATCCCGACCCGATTATCATGCTACCGGCAGGATAGTCGGGTTTTGCTGTGAATACAGAGACAAGTGAAATTATGGCTAAAGTGGCGGCTGATATGCTTACCCACTTGATACGGAAGATGTGTATGCGCAAGGCGGCGATGGCAAGTGCGACCAGCCATAATACTACCCCCTCCAACGGAATATACAATTCGAACAGGGAGCCAGAACCGGCATTGGCGAGTGTTGAGAGGGCAAAATTATACACTTTTGTAATAAGCTGACCGAGCCATGCTATTTCCAAGCCGAGTGAGTGCGCCGCAAAGTAAATGATTGCTACGCTAACATATCCCGGCAGCAGGGGGAGTATCAGTAGATTGGGGAGGAAGAAATTGAGGGGAACTGTGCCGAAAAGGTAGGCAGACACAATCCATGTTGAGAATGTGGCTGTAAGAGTGGCAATGGCACCCCCCGCCGCGGTGTATAGAAAGTGCTGTCGCCGCATGAACGGGTTTAGGATATCGGCAAATGCAATCAGCGAGCCGACACAAAGAAACGAAAGTTGAAAGCCGGTGTCCATAACCGACAGTGGAGAGAATAGCAAAATCAGGAGTGCCGCACCGTAAAGTGAGTTGAAAGGGGAGTTGTGCCGCTCCATGAGAGTAGCAACCGCAAAGAAGGTGTACATGATGCAGGCTCGCAGAGTGGAGGGGGAGAGCCCAGACATAACAGCGTAAAGCCATATCATTACCATAGAGACTGCCACCCGTAGTTTGTATCTACCGGTAAAGTTGAGAGGGAACAGAATAAACAGTATTATTGCTGCAATAATGGCAATGTGCATACCACTGAGGGCAAGTATATGTGCAGTTCCGGTAGCAGCAAAGAGAGCGCGTGTGTCGGTATCAAGATATTCGCGATCTCCGAGGAGAATGCAGATAAAGAAATGTTTTATGGGGGTTGGGAGAGGTGTCGCTTCTATGCTAATCTCAACTGCGTTGCGTAGGCGTGTGGCAAAATATGTCAGGGAGCGCGTATGACCGGTCACCATGATGTCCCCCTGGACATATGCTCGGTATAAGATCCCTTTTCGATGTAGATATTCCGTGGAAGTGGAGAAGAAGGAGTTGTTCGATTTTTTGATCGGTTCAAGTTTGGCGGCAAATGACACCTTGCTGTCGATATCGGCATCAGTATAGACCGCAGGCACCAAAATGTTGAGGTTTACGGGGGTGTAACACCCCACCTTTACCCCAGTTATATTTGATGGACGGACTGATAGACTCATCCCCTGCTCTTTGATTTCAGTTGAAGTAATCACACCGCTTATCACTACATTATTGGTGGTGGCCCATGTCGGAACCGGTTGTGGCAGGTGCATGGGTAGAACAGAGATGCCGGCACCTGCAAAAATGAGGAAGAGCCAGATGTAGTGTGTGCGACGAAGAGAGAAACTGCGGAGCGCCCCCTTTGAGAGATTAAGGATTATGACATATATAACCCCGCCTACAGCCATGAGCAGCGTGCCAATTATGGTCATGCTCCACAATGGCGGAGGGTCAAACGGGTTGGAATAGAATCCAAGAGCAGCTACAATGCCGGTAGCCAATCCGATGGCCGGCACTGCAAGCGTGTTCTTTTTTAGCGAGCGCTCCAGATTTTCCATGCCAGTTCAGCCTGGTTATGAAGCATCCCGAGCCCGTTTTTAACTGTAGCACCACGTTGAGCGCACAGCTCCATAAACTTTGTGACAGCTGGATTGTAGACAATATCCATACAGATATGTTCCGGAGTCACTCCAGAGTAGGGGATGTCGGGGGCGGTGTCGATATTGGGCCACATACCGAGTGGGGTAGTGTTTACAATCAGAGAGTTGGCGGCAATTACCTCTTCGGTGAGTTCGGCATATGTGATGGTATCCCCCCCTGTGTTGGTGCGCGATACAAACTTATAGGGTATGCCGAGTGTGGCAAGAGCATGAGCCACCCCCTTGGCCCCACCCCCGGTGCCGAGAATAAGTGCCGATGAAATAGGTTTGCCGATAAGCGGGGATAGCGAAAGCATAAACCCCTCCCAGTCGGTGTTGTATCCATGCAGCTTAATCTCACCCAGCTCGTTGCGTTCGATCCTGACTGTATTCACAGCTCCTATTTTTGAAGCATCGTCCGAGATGGAGTCAAGAAAAGGTATTACTTGCTGCTTGTAGGGGATGGTAACGTTAAACCCTTTCAGCCCACCATGCTCTGCAATATCTGCAATAAGAGCCGGTAGGTCTGATATATTGGGTATCGGGAATGGGGAGTAGGTATGGTCCAATCCTAAATGTTCAAACTTTCGGGCGAAATAGCCTGCCGAGAATGAATGTCCCAATGGGTATCCGATAAGTCCGTACATGATGATATGCTCCTTTGCCAGATTTATAATAGTATTACCAGATTATGACACGTTCCGATTCCGGGATAAACATTGGGTCTCCATCCTTAATCTTAAAAGCCTCGATAAAAGGTGCGATGTTGCGCAGGGTGGCATTGACACGGTGTTCGCCGAGCGAATGGGGGTCAGTCTTAACTCTTACCAGCACCTCCTCGTCGCGAATATTCCCTGCCCACACGTTGGCGTACGAGAGATAGAAACGTTGCAGAGGGGTGAAGCCGTCGATTTCCTTTTCACGCTCTTCATCGGAAAGCGAATCAAGATAAGCAGTGAGGGCTACCCTCAGACCACCCTGGTCGGCGATGTTCTCCCCTAAGGTATAGCGACCGTTTGCATTGACACCGGGCGCAACTTCAATAGCATCAAACTGCGCCACAAGCTGGTCGGCGAGCGTATTGAAGCGCTCGGCATCCTGCTCGGTCCACCAATCGGCAAGGTTTCCGTTTTTGTCAAACTTACGTCCCTGGTCGTCAAAGCCGTGAGTCATTTCATGCCCGATAACCACACCGATGGCACCATAGTTGAGGGCATCGTCGGCAGAGGGATCGAAATATGGAGGCTGAAGAATTGCCGCGGGGAAGCAAATCTCGTTTGTAGTCGGGTTGTAGTAAGCGTTTACAGTCTGCGGGGTCATGTGCCACTCATCCTTGTCGACAGGTTTGTTGAGTTTGGAGAGGTTGTCCTGTGAATACCATTTAGCCGCAGCACTCACATTTTCGAGATATGACTTTGTGGGGTCAATCGATATTCCGGAGTAGTCTTTCCACTTGTCGGGGTAACCGATTTTTACGGTAAAAGTGGCTAACTTTTCGCGGGCTTTAGCTTTGGTCTCTTCGCTCATCCAGGTTAGCGAGTCGATATGCTTTCCGAGTGCAGTACGGAGGTTTTCGACCAGTCGTAGCATGTATGCCTTGTTCTCTTCGGGGAAGTATTTCTTTACATAAAGTTCTCCGACAGCCTCTCCGAACATAGAGTTGGGGATGGTCATTACACGCTTCCAGCGTGGCTCCATTTCTTCGGTGCCCGACATGACACGGTCGTACATCTCAAAATTGGCATCTTCAAACTCCTTGTTAAGAAGATTGGAAGATGATGAGACGATGTCAAACAGCATAAAGTCCTTTTTCTGCTGCAATGTCAGTGTGGGGAGGTATTTGCTAATGAACTCAAAAAATTTGAGCGATGACACGTTGGCCTTATCAAGGTTGTGTACATTAAGAGCCTCGAAATATCGGTCCCATTCTATGCCTGAGTAGTTACCCTTGATTTCATCGTAGCTCTGCATGTTGTATCGCAACAGTGGGTCGCGGCGTTCCTCGCGGGTTTTCTTGTGTTTTGCAATTTCGGTTTCGATGGCGATAACATTCTCCCAGATGCGCTTCTGCTCGGCGGCATCCTTACCAATGAGTTCCATGAGTCGCTTAACATAGACCTCATACGCGGCCATGATGCGGTCGTTGTTTTCGTTGCGCTCCAGGTAGTAGTCCCGGTCACCGAGACCCAGACCTGCCTCACCGATGTGCATGATGTTCATGTCGGAGTTGCCGGGGTCGGTACCCACACCGCAACCGAAGAATGAGCCACCGAGACCATCGTGAATCCAGGCAAGAACCTCGGTGAAGTTGTCATCGGTCATATCCTCGATTTTTTTGATCATGGGTAGAATCGGAGTTGCACCTTCACGGTTAATACGCTCTTCGTCCATCCCGAGGGTATATATATCAGAAATTTTCTGGGCATTGGTGCCGGGGACTTTTGAATCGGGGTCGTCCGACAGGTTAAGGATAAGCTCCTTGAGTTGCTTGCGGGCATTTTCGCGGAGCAGGTCGAAAGTTCCGAAACGAGAAAACTCGGCGGGTATTGGGTTGGCAGCCATCCATCCGCCGCAGGCATAGCGGTAAAAGTCCTGGGATGGTTTCACGGCAGTGTCAAGGTTTGCAGTGTTAATGCCGTGACGTTCTGTCGTGTTGGCAAAACAGGAGAGGTTGGATATTTCAGATTTTAAAAAGTATGTTGATTTCATAAGATTGTTTTTTTGATTGGTATTTGAACCCTATAAGACTCTATCTAAGAGTTTAGCTCGTCAAGTTCCATCTGGGCGAGTTCCCACACAGACATGGCATTTTCAAGATCTTTCCCCGCTTTGGCATATGCATCCAGCACTTCGGGAGAGGAGTCTCCGTTGCTTAGTTTGGTCTCGAGATCCTGCTGAACGGCTTCAAGTCGTGCTATCTCTTCTTCGGCTTTTTTGACGTTCTTTTCAGCTTTGGAGATGATGCGTGCGCGTTCCTTCTGCTCGGCATAGGTTAGTTTGGCAGAAGGGGTGGATACATTTGCGCTACCTTTAGATTCGGCATCTTTTGCAGTTGTCGATTTGACGGTAGTTGGGGATTTGGAAAGCTCCAGTTCCGAAAGACGGTCTATATTCTTTTTGCGAAGGAAGTCGTAGATGCCACCAAGATTTTCGATAACCTTGCCCCCTCCGAATTCATATACCTTGTCCACCAGACCGTCCAGGAAGTAGCGGTCGTGACTCACAATGATTACAGTGCCGTCGAAGTCGGCGATTGCCTCCTTGAGGACATCCTTGGTGCGCATGTCAAGGTGATTGGTGGGTTCGTCGAGAATCAGGAAGTTGACAGGCTCGAGCAGGAGCTTAATCATGGCAAGTCGGGTTTTCTCACCCCCTGAGAGTACCTTAACCTTCTTGTCGATATCCTCACCTCCAAACATGAATGCGCCGAGGATGTCGCGCACTTTGGTGCGCATGTCGCCAGTTGCCACATTGTCGATGGTTTCGAAAACGGTGAGGTTCTCATCGAGCATCTGCGCCTGATTCTGAGCGAAGTATCCGATTTTTATGTTGTGTCCGATTTTCAGATTTCCGGTGTATGGAATTTCCCCCATGATGCACTTAATCATGGTTGACTTACCCTCGCCGTTCTTGCCGACAAAAGCAACTTTCTCACCGCGGCGGATGGTAAACTCGGCGTGGTCAAACACCTGATGGTCGCCATACGCCTTACCTACATCTTCAAGGATAAGGGGGAAGTCGCCCGAGCGGAATGCCGGAGGGAATTTAAGTCTCAACCGAGAGTTGTCGACCTCATCAACCTCTATGGGTACAATTTTTTCGAGCTGTTTGATGCGGCTCTGCACCTGGATGGCTTTGGTGGCCTGATAACGGAAACGCTCTATAAACTCGGTGATGTCGGCTATCTGTTTCTGCTGATTTTCGTATGCACGCATCTGCTGCTCCACACGCTCCTTGCGCAGCTCGGTGAACTTGGTGTAGCTAACCTTATAGTCGTAGGCTTTGCCACAGTTTATTTCGATGGTGCGCTTGGTAACGTTGTCGAGAAATGCACGGTCGTGACTAACGAGCACCACGGCCTTCCCTTTGGTTTGCAGGAACTGCTCAAGCCACTGTATCGACTCTATGTCGAGGTGGTTGGTGGGCTCGTCGAGCAGAAGGAGGTCGGGGCGTCGCAACAGGATTTTGGCAAGTTCGATACGCATGCGCCATCCCCCGGAGAATTCGGAGGTGGGGCGGTTGAAGTCCTGTTTTGAGAAACCGAGCCCCATCAGTGTCTTTTCGACCTCGGCATCCACATTCTGGGCACCTTCGATGGCAATCCGCTCGTTGAGGTACTCAAGGTGCTCGATGAGTCGGAGGTAGTCGTCGCTATCGTAGTCGGTGCGTTCGGCAAGCTGTATGTTGACTTTCTCCAACTCTTCGTTAAGCTGTAGGATGTCGTTAAAAGCCTTCTTGGTCTCTTCGATGAGTGTTGTGGAGTCGGCAAGTTGCATCTGCTGTGGCAGGTAGCCGATGGTGATATCGTTGGGCTTGGCCACACCACCCGATGTGGGTTGCTGTAATTCGGCCAGTATTTTGAGGAGTGTGGATTTGCCGGCGCCGTTCTTGCCGACAAGGGCGATTTTGTCATTTTTGTTGATGACAAAACTGATGTCGGAAAATAGGGGACGTGCCGAAAATTCGACACTCATGTTGTTAACAGAAATCATTAGACGTATCGTTTGAAAAATCTATCAAAATTACGAAAAAATCCACTGATATGCAACCTCCCTTTTTTGAGGGGGTGCAACTTCCGTTTTTTTGAAGGAAAAACGGTGCAGATCTATGCAGGGATAAAAATCTTGAATTTTTTTCTTGATTTTGTTGCAATTGCATTTTGTGTGCGTCTTCATGGTGTAAAGCCTAAAATTAAGAGCAAAGAGGCACAACTTAATAATTTGAAGGAAATGGACCGCACCACTATAGACAAAATATATCGGGAGAATGCCGACGAGTTTGCACTGCATGCCGACCGTTGGCTTGCCGATGCCGACGAGGCCCGCGATGTGGTGCAGGATGCTTTCCTGAAGTTGTGGCAGCAGAAGGAGGAACCAATCAAGCCCCGGAGTTCGCTGTTTGTTACTGTCCGCAATATCTGTTTCGACAGGTTACGGCGCAGGTCGGTGAGACCGACGGTTGCACTCACTGAGGTGACAGACGTAAGCGTAGACGAGAGGGTGGCCGACACCAGTGACACCAGCGAGGCTGATTCTCACGAACAGTTTCTAAGTGTTGAGTGCTGGTGACATTGTTGGTTGGTGTCGCTAGGGAAAGAGAGGAGAGATATCTTGCCGTGCACAAGGGTGAGACCACAACTGATCGTAAGGTAGCTGTAGATATAATGAACAGTCAGCTCGATCTCCTTGCTGCCGGAGCCGAAGAGTATTCACCCACCGAGTCTGAAGAATTTATTTTTGAGAATTGAGATAGTTCTATCTTCCTGATATGTGTTCGGCTCAAAGGGTCTCAAGAGGTTGTTTATACAGATTTAATAATTAGCACCCAAGTAATTAGTACATAAAAACATATTTATATGCCACGATTTATTCTTACAATGCTCATGGCGCTGATGCTGCTACCCGCCATGGCTCAAAGCGGATTGCATTCCAACCGCTTCTTTAAGGAGATGTCGCAGTTAGGATCCAATGGGTTGCAGGTGTCCGAAATTTCGGGCGATGCACTTAAGAATTACAATCTTTCGTATTACCATGGACTAAGCATGGTTTACTCTAAGGCAGATCTCGATTATGCAGTATCTCTGATAGAGCAGGATGCCCGTAATGCATCGGATGTTGAGAAGTCATATCGCAACGGAAAGTTGGCATTTTGTATCCTGAGCTTTGAGGGGAATGGAATCAACAGGTATCTGATTTTTTCATCGAGTCAGAAGGGGAAGTTGCCGAAAATAACTCTGGTTTATGCCGAGGGTAAAGCAACGGGGGATGATATACGCTGTATGCTGAAGAAACGATGATATCAGACTTTGCAGAGAGACAAAAGATTCCATTTGAAATTTTTTTAAAAAGTACACTATTATGCACTATAAACTATTATTGTCGGCTGTGATGGGGTTTGCAACGGCTTTTGCATCGTATGGAGCTACTTCTCAAACTGAGTTAACGGGTACTGAAACTGCGGGGTCAATGCAGACCGCTGCCAGCAGAACCAAGAAAGGCAGCTCGTGAGAGGTGGTGAAGAAGGAGGTTCGCGACACGGTACGCGTAATTACCAATCCCAAATCAGTTGTGGTGATCACAGCCGACAATGGTGTGCTTGGTCTGACTCAGTTCTCGGGGGATAAAGCCGTTCGATACTCAAACCTGTTTATCTTCAGTCCTCAGTTCCCGATACTCTTCTCGCAGAGCTTCCCCGGTTTCGCAGGGCGCACGCGTTGTGAGTTTGTAGCAGGTCCAATACTCACGGTGGCTACAGAGGCCAATGTTACCACCCGCTTTTTTAACGAGATTGGAGCCAGCAAGGTATGGACCGGTGATATCACCAATCAGCGTCGTGTAGGTTGCGATCTCTTCGGAGCATTTGGCGTGCCGGGACTCGGCAAATTTTATGTGCGCTACTCACCGTTCAGCACAATGAAAAGCGGAGCACCCGTAAACTTCCATTCGCTCTCGGCAGGATACATAGTACTACTCTAATTGATGCTCACATAGAGACTTTTGCATTAGATGATGCTTCCTAGATTAAGAAACATTCATTGACGTTGGGCTAAATATCGGCCTATAATATAGACTCCGTTCCACTCGTGTTTTTAATGCGAGAAGAACGGAGTCTTTGCTTGTCTCCTTTTGGGGGAATGAGGTCTTATTGAGTAGTGCGATTTATAGCTTGTTGATTTCTTCAGCTGAAAGTCCGGTGGCTTTGCTTATTACCTCTTTGTCAACCCCGAGTTGTAGTAATGCAAGTGCGTTTTTGCGCTTCTCTTCAGCAATTCCTTCAGCACGTCCTTCGGCGAGCCCTTCAGCACGTCCTTCGGCGAGCCCTTCAGCGCGTCCTTTGGCATGCCCGTGTTTTGTCCCCTTAACGAACCCCTCGCTTTGCCCTTCGACACGTGCGTTTGCAATGACGTCGTTCTGATATGCTATGTTTTCTGCGTATCGTTCATAGGCACGACGTTCATCTTTGGACATGTTCAGGTAATTGAGCTTGGCGCGAGCGCGCTGCAGACCAGGTGTTTCGGTTTCTTCTTTGATTTTCCCTTCTTTAAGATATTGCATCCATTCATCAAGAGGAGTGTCCTGAATCTTTTCAAACGAATTTACTCGCAGAATATAGTATTCGGGGAAAATTTCGTGGGGCAACTGGTGTTCTATTACTCCGCGTTGGCGTTTGCTCACCAAAAGTTCGTCGTGGGTGTGCAACCCGATAAATGAGGTGCGCCCGTGGTATACATAGTCTGCCCCCTTGCCAAAGTCGCAGTATAGTATACTGATAGAGTAGACCTTGCGGACCTTGCCGTAGTCATCTCCCAATGACATGTGTTCTGTAATTGCCTTGCTTGTACCGTAGAGTATACGCTCCAGATAGTGAAGCTGGGTGGTTAGCTGCACTTCGACTATGATAATGTCTCCGCGGCTGTTTTTAGCCTTTATGTCAACGCGGTTGAACTTATCGCGGTCGTCGTCCTGATTGGCTTCGCTCTCAAGAATCTCCTCGATTTTTATAGAGTCATTAAGGAGTACGCTGACAAGCCCTTCGAGAATCTCGAAGTTGGCCTTATCGCGGAGTATGTACTTCATAGCCCAATCGAAGCGTATATATTCATTTTCGTGTGCCATAACAGTCGGATTTACAGCAAAAATAATATAATTTTAACAATCCAGCAAATATTTTTTGATTCTAGCAAAATTTATCGTCAATTATTGGTGGGATGGTGACTTGAATTCAAGATTATTGGGGAGAGAGGGTGGGGTGGAGAGTGCGACAAGAGCTTGGGTCTTAACAGCGGAGTAAAAATAAAACCACGTGTAACGTTGCGGCGTTCACGTGGTGCAAATTAATCTCTTTTTTTACCTGTCTTGTGTGTTTTCCCAATATTAATTATTTGTGACTTTATTCCAGAGTCGGGAATTAGAAGTCATTGGAATTTTTGACCCGTTCCTTTACGGGGATTAAGTTATTTGCACTGGTGCGGCTGCCTGGGCGTCTTACTCCGGTGTTGATGTCATACCGTAGACGCATGATGTCACTGTCGTCTTCACTGTAATCGCGGGAAACCATGTTGTTAAGTCCCGACAAAACGAAGAACATCGCCACAAATATTAACACTACCAAAAGAAAATTTAACACTATCATGCCACTAAAACAAGGATGTTACTAAAAAGGTTCATTCTGTTTAGAAAAAAATCGTTCCGAGATTATTTTTTTCTCTCGGAACGATTATGAAGCAGTTTAATCAACTTCTATAAATCAATAGATGTTGCTTAACTGATTAGCGAATAAACAGCAGTTCGCGGTATTTGGGTAGTGGCCAGATTTCGTTGTCAACCATCAGTTCGAGCTTGTCGATATGATAACGGATCTCCTCCATCTGCGGCGCCACATTATCGTGATATGCGATAGCCTTGCGGCGTTCGCTGTCAAGGCGGTTGGCTTTGCGTCGCCCTTCTATCATGGCTGTTACACCGGCTTTGATGGCCGATACATGTTCGCTGATGGCCTCGATTGTAGAAAGCTCATGGGCGCCGATTTTCTCAAACTTATCGCGCGGGAAGAGCTCCTTGATCTTGTATGCATTGTCAAGCAGCTGACTCTGGTATCGAATTGCAGCCGGTATGATGTGGTTGATGGCAAGGTCGCCGAGAACTCGGCTTTCAATCTGGATTTTCTTGCTGTACATCTCCCATTTTACCTCGTTGCGAGCCTCGATTTCTTTTTTAGAGAAGACACCGGTGCGTTCAAACATCTCCACCACCTCGGGGGTAAGGTATGCGTCATACATCAGGGGGGCAGAGCATTCGGTGTCGAGACCGCGTCGAGCTGCCTCTTCCTTCCACTCGTCGCTGTATCCGTTGCCGTCAAAGTGGATGGCGCGCGAACCCTTGATAAGGCTCTTGACTTCTTCGAAGATGGCCTGCTTTAGAGCCTCCCCGTTGGCGGTGCGGGCATCAACCTTGTCGGCAAATTCGTCGAGTTGTGCGGATACGGCAGCGTTAAGGGCAATCAGGGCTGAAGCGCAGTTGGCACTCGAACCCACGGCACGATATTCAAAGCGGTTGCCGGTAAATGCAAACGGGCTTGTGCGGTTGCGGTCGGTGTTGTCTAAGAGCAGTTCGGGAATCTGAGCCACGTCAAGGCTGAGCCCCTCCTTACCCTTGATGGAGATGGCATCGGGGGTGTCGGCGTTCTCAACGGCATCGAGAATCTTGGAGAGCTGGCTGCCGAGGAACATTGAGATAATGGCAGGGGGGGCCTCGTTGGCGCCAAGACGGTGGGCGTTGGTGGCATTCATTATCGATGCTTTCATCAGGGCATTGTGCTTGTGCACGGCTGCCATAACGTTTGCCACAAAGGTGATGAACCGGAGGTTGTTGTCAAGATTCTTGCCGGGAGCAAAGAGCATTTCCCCCTTGTCGGTGCCGAGACTCCAGTTGTTGTGCTTGCCGCTACCGTTGATTCCGGCAAATGGTTTCTCGTGAAGGAGCACACGGAAATTATGCCGTTTCGCCACCTCTTCCATCACCGACATGAGCAGCAGGTTGTGGTCGTTGGCAAGGTTTGTCTCCTCAAAAATTGGGGCGAGCTCAAACTGATTTGGTGCCACCTCGTTGTGACGAGTCTTGGCAGGAATGCCAAGTTTATGACATTCGGTTTCGAGGTCGAGCATAAAGGCCTCGACACGACTCGGGATTGCTCCGAAATAGTGGTCCTCGAGCTGCTGGTTCTTGGCCGACTCATGCCCCATAAGTGTACGTCCGGTGAGCATCAGGTCGGGGCGTGCTGCATACAGGGCTTCGTCCACCAGGAAGTATTCTTGCTCCCAACCGAGGAAGTTGGTGACATGATTCACTGCCGGGTTGAAGAAACGGGCCACGCGTGTGGCAGCCTTGTCGATGCTGTTGAGGGAGCGCAGCAACGGAGTCTTGTAGTCGAGGCTTTCGCCGGTGTATGAGATGAACACTGTGGGGATACACAGCGTGTTGTCAATGATAAATGCGGGGGACGAGATGTCCCATGCCGAATATCCGCGTGCCTCGAAGGTGTTGCGGATACCCCCGTTGGGGAAACTGGAGGCATCGGGCTCCTGCTGAACCAGGAGTTTACCGTTGAAATTTTCTACTACCCCTCCCTTGCCGTCGTGTTCAACAAAAGCATCGTGTTTCTCGGCAGTGCTGCCGGTAAGAGGGTGAAACCAGTGGGTGTAGTGGCGGGCACCGTTGTCGATAGCCCAACGTTTCATCCCTTCAGCCACGCTGTCGGCAATTTCCCTGCTAAGGGGTTCGCGGTTGTCGATGGCTTTTACCAGGGAGTCGAACGTCTCTTTTGGGAGGTACTCAAACATCTTCTGGCGGTTGAATACCTGCTTGCCATAATAGTTGTCCACTCGGTTTTTGGGAAGTTCCACTTTCACAGCTTTGCGACCGGAAGCTTCCGCTACACTTTTAACTCTTAAATTTGACATAATAAAAAATATTTAGTTTGCCCGGCTTCGGGCGTTTCTTTCAATTCATGATTCGTAGTTCATAATT
>QLIP01030516.1_pt1 | contig 22945 bp, 17 predicted proteins | sample 1769771 | NCBI WGS metagenome assembly QLIP01 (sample SAMN09428762, study PRJNA476227) | Gut metagenome, whole genome shotgun sequencing project. | isolation source: cecum | host: Rhizomys sinensis | place: China: Jinsha town of Minqing, Fujian Province | collected 2013-09-23 | reverse complement strand
TCTGCGGCTTAGAATTAACAAGAATTTTTAAACAGCCTCTTATTAAGTTTGGAGCTTGCATATTAGCCATTAGACACTTATGCAAGCTCCAAACTTATTTAACCAAAAGCAATCAGCTGATATACTTGGCGTATGCACCTACAAATCTTGCTACGGCGGGGATGCGCATCAGGCCGTATTCAAATATAAGGTATCCGCCTATCGTGGTACCGATACCGCCCATCACATCGAGTATATAGTGGTGCGATGTATATACTGCCGTAAACCATATACCGAGACATATCACCGCACACCCCACACGCATCCACAGCGGGCACTTGGCGCGGAGCGAGTATATGAATGCAATGAGCATATAGGCCGAGTGGAGCGACGGCATTGCCGCAAATACATTGGCATTGCGTGCGTAGAGTCCGTCGAATATGCTGAGGCCTGTCATTGCGTCAAAGCGGCCGAGGCCGGCAACCTGCCCGGGAGTTCCTTCGATAAACTCAAAGCCGTGCGAGGCCACATACCACGGCGGTGCGGCCGGATGCACGTAATAGAGCGCGAAGCCCAAGAGATTGACAAACAAAAACACTATGGCAAAGTGCAGATACTCCACTCGCTGACCCTTGAAGAAGAGCCACAGACCGAAAATAATGGGCACGGGCACCCAGCACAGATAGAATACACCGGCCATGAAGTCCATGACGGGAGTGTTGTGCAGCGCAAAAAACTCGTTGGGAGTAAGTGTCATGGCCTCCGACACGGCTATGCCGAAGAGTGATTTCTCGGTTTCGTAAAGGCCTTGAATGTCGACGGGGTTTACCTTGTAGTTAGGCAGGATATTCATCCAGTCGTAGCTTATGCCGAAGAGTGCAAACGGCACGAGAGCCAGAATGATGCGTCGGGTGGCACCGTTGGCAATAAACAGAGCGGCGATAAGAGCGCCCATAAAGAGGTGTTCGGGCCTGAAGCCTATGCACAGTGCGGTCACAGCGAGCCATGCCGCAATGCACACACCCATGGTGAGGCCTTCGCGGCGCGAAGGGAGGTCGAGCAGTTTCATGAAAGGTTCTTTTTACAATGGGCCACGCGGGCAAAGGCGGTGATGTTGGCAAACACGGCTATGACGGCCATGGCCACAATGAGAATCATCATGGGCGAGCACAGGCGGCAGCATGCGGGAGCGGCCACGCTCTGGCCCACGATACCGGTGGCGAGCACACCAAGGGCGGTGACCACCACGCGCTCTGGACGTTGCATGAATCCCACCTTGCACTCAATGTCGAGGCCCTCGGCGCGGGCACGCACATAGCTCACCATAATCGAGCCGATGAGGGCGGCAAAGGTTATCAATGCTCCCCACATAAAGCCCACGGCGATGAGATAGAAAGCAATGGCTCCGAGAGTTACGAGTTCGCAGTAGCGGTCGAGCACCGAGTCGTAGAGCGCACCGAAGCGCGACGACATGCCGCCCAGTCGGGCCACCTGTCCGTCGAGCATGTCAAAGAGCGAAAAGCCTATGATAAAAGCACCGCCGAGAGTTAGCATGCCATAGTTGTACTGTCCGGCCTCGGCTGTCATGCCTGCAGCCACAATGACGGCCGCAGCGGCTATGTTGCCCAGCAGTCCGATTGTAGTTACCATGTTGGGGGTGACGCCCATGCGAATCATACAACGCACAAAGGGGTTGATGACGGCGTAAATGCCTTGTTGCAGGCCGTCGCGAAAACGTTTGAATGTGGATTTATGTTCCATTATGCTTTTATGCGTTTATGTGATTTCTTTATTTGATGTTTCACGTCGAGAAGATTGACCATCGCGATTGCGTAGCGGTCGAAAGCCGACGGGCGATACACAAAGTTGCGCTGTAGCAGATAGTTCCACGCAAGCGACACAATGAGCGATACCAGCAGAGTGGCAACGGCAAAGATAGTGTCGGGCGAGAGGTTGAATGTGCTTGTGAGCCAGGTCCAGCTGCCCAGTGTCATGCTGGCAAATGTTGTGCCGTACATGTTGAGCAACAGGCTGCCCACCCACACCATGAAGTATTTTACCGACACGGCCTTGACACTCTGACCCGAGGCGTGGAAGGTAAACTTATAGTTGATGCAGCAGTTGATTACACCGCCCACCACAGCGCCTATGGCCACCGACAGGTTGGAGCGGTAGAAGGGCTCCATAGCCACAAACACAAAGGAGAAGAGGATGAATCGCACGGCCATATCCGACCACGAAGCTATCTGCGCAGCCACCGACGAACGGATAAATGTAAAGAAGCCGCCTCCGTGCAGCACCTTGTGAGTAATTTTAGATATTGTAGCCATTGGGGCTGTTAGTTTTCTTTTTTGAGTTTTACTTCATTGAGCACCATACGTGCTATGACCGGTGCGGCCTGGGCGCGGCACGGCGCAAAGGAGGGCCAGTCGTTGAAGTCGATAATGTTGATTTTGCCCTCGGGCGACACTATGCACTCGCCGCCGTAGATTTTCACGTCGAGCAGATCGGCGCTTCGAGCACACATGTTTTGCAATGCTTCCTCGTCAAATGTCGGACGGCGGTTGGACTGCACTGCTCCCACCTTGGCCCCGCGGCTCGAGGTGTCGAAGGGGTAGAACCAGTAGAAGAACGATGTGTCGGCCACGCCGTAGAACTTGAGCAACTCGCCCTCGAGATGACGGTTGATAACGGCCCGCTTTATGCCTCGCAGAAAGAATTCCTGCAATATCTCCTGAGCCTCCTGCGGGTGGCGTGCAAATGTCACGTCCTCGCCGTGCTTGGTGTGTCCGTCGCCGCGCTTTATCCAGCTGCCGGCAAATCCGGCTTTGAGCAGGCGTGGCTTTACCACCTCGTCGGTATCTACGATGAAGCTCTCGGCATAGGGCACACCCATGCCGAGCAGGATGCGGGCACTCCGCTCGCGCGTGCAGTTTTCGATACCGTAACCCGAGTTGATGACCAGCGCACCGCGGTCTTCGAGCTCCTGCAGCTTGGCTATGCTGCGCTGCTCGCGGCACATGTTGAGAATTACACTCTCTGTAATGTCAATCGAATTGAACGTGTCCTCAGAGTACAAAGTCACCTCGCACCCGCGCTTGCGCAGCTGCTCGGCAACCAGGTTCATGATGGCCGCATCGTTGCCGATGTGATTGGGCGAAAATGCGCCCGCCCGCCATACTCCTGCAATCTTAATTTCTGCCATGTTCAAGTCGGTCTATATGAGTTGTTTTAGCATACAAAGTTACAGATTTTTTTTAACACATTGTTCAATTTAACACAACTTAAACGTAAAATACTCCATTTTGTACCCATTTTCGGTCTTTTTTGACCAATAATCGTCTTTTTTGCATTTTAAAGCGTTATCTTTGTGCAAGTATTTGCATTGCACAAATACCTATTATTCATTTACAACTGACATAAACGCATATACAATATGGCAAGTTTCGAAGATTTGGGGGTGCGCTCCGACCTCCTCAAAGGCATATCGGAGATGGGGTTTGAGAACCCCATGCCTGTACAGGAAAAAGTAATACCGACCCTCCTCTCGGGCGACCACGACCTTGTGGCCCTTGCTCAGACAGGCACAGGCAAGACAGCGGCATTTGGCCTGCCCGTCATACAGCGCATCGACACATCGCGCCGCGTGCCACAGGCGCTCATCCTCGCCCCCACTCGCGAGCTCTGCCTGCAGATTGCCGGCGACCTTGCCGACTTCTCCAAATACGTCCCCGACCTCACAGTGCTGCCCGTATACGGCGGCTCGAGCATCGAGAGCCAGATACGGGCTCTGCGCAACGGCGTCGAAATCATCATCGCCACCCCGGGCCGACTCATAGACCTTATCAATCGTGGCGTGGTAAAGCTCGGCGACGTGCACACAGTGGTGCTCGACGAGGCCGACGAAATGCTCAACATGGGATTTGTCGACTCAATCAACGACATCCTTGCCCATGTACCCTCCGACCGCAAGATGCTCATGTTCTCGGCCACAATGCCCGCCGAGGCCGCCAAGATTGCCAAGAAGTACATGAACAATCCCGAGGAAATCGTGGTGGGCACCCGCAACGAGGGCGCCAAAAACGTGCGCCACGTGTACTATATGGTCAATGCCAAGGACAAATACCTCGCCCTGAAGCGCATTGCCGACAACGCCCCCAATATCTATGCCATAATCTTCTGCCGCACACGCCGCGACACTCAGGAAGTGGCCGACAAGCTCATTGCCGACGGCTACAATGCCGACGCCCTGCACGGCGACCTCTCGCAGCAGCAGCGCGACATGGTGATGAAAAAATTCCGCGACCGTGTCACCACCCTTCTCGTGGCCACCGACGTGGCCGCCCGAGGTCTCGACGTCGACGACCTTACCCATGTCATCAACTATGGCCTCCCCGACGATACCGCCGTCTACACCCACCGCTCGGGCCGTACAGGCCGCGCCGGCAAGGCAGGCGTGTCGATAGCCATAATACACTCTCGCGAAAAAGGACGCCTGCGCGAGATTGAACGCATCATCGGCAAGAAATTCGAACGCAAGGAAGTGCCAACCCCCGAGCACATCATCGAAAAACAACTCTACAACCTCGCCGACCGCATAGAGCGCGTCGAAGTAAACGACGAGGAGATCAACAAATACATGCCCGGCGTGCTCAAGAAGCTGTCGTGGCTCTCGACCGAAGACCTCGTGAAACGCGTGCTCTCGCTCGAGTTCAACCGCCTGCTCAACTACTACAAGGACGCTCCCAACATCGACTTTATCGACGAGAAGCCCTCCAAGCGAGGCGAGAAAGACTTCGACCGCTCACCCCGCTCCGACCGCGAGAAGGACCGCCGCACCGCCGAGCGAGGCATGGCGCGAGTATATGTCAATGCAGGCAAGGCCGACGGATTCTTTGCCGGCAACCTCATCGACCTCCTCAACCGCAGCGTGCCCGGACAGCGTGTCGACGTGGGCCGCATCGACCTCATGCCGTCCTACTCCCTCTTTGACGTGAAGAAATCCGACGCATCGCGCGTCGTAGCCGCTCTCACCGGAGCCGACTTCTACGGCAAGCGTCTCTACAGCGAGCTCGCCGCCGAAGGCAAGGACTACGGCAAAGCTTCGACCCGCAAGTCCAAGACAGCCGACAAAAAGTATGCCGACCCCAAGCCTCGCAAGCCCCGCAAGAAATAATTTTTAAACACGCTCTTAATAAACGGTTACAAAAAAAATCCGCATCCCGGCCGGGATGCGGATTTTTTATTATACAGGGATTGTATTATTTGCGGTCCCACCATACGGGGAGAGTGCACACCTGTTCGTGGTTGAACCAACCGGGCTTGCCACCGGTGAGTTCGTAGGCACCGGGTACGAAAGCACCGGCAGCTTCGAGGTTCTTGGTGTTGTAGTTGAGCTCGAACGAAGCCTGCTTCCAGCGACGGGGCTGCTTGTCCTTGGGGCAGTATGTCCAAACGGTACCTACACCGTTCTTGTGCCAGTAGGGCTCGTCGTAGTTCATGAACACGTCCTTGCTGTAGTCGTGGCGACGCATGTCAACCCAGTTTTCGTTGCTGAAGGGCATGGCGATGAGCTTCTGAGTCATGATCTTGCCCATGGTGATGTCGGCGGCAGAGCCGAGAGCACCGTTGATGAAGGCGTTGATTTCAGCCTCAGACATTTCCTTGAAGGTGGGGTGTTCGGCATCGGCGGGAACCTGAGCGCGCCACTTGGCGAGCTGTTCGTTCACGTCGTCGATCGAAGCGCGAACGCCCTTCTTGAATGCGTCGAATGCACCGTTCTTGTCGCCCTTGCGCATGAGCACTTCGGCGCGGATGAAGCAAGCTTCTGAGTAGGAACCTACGTAGCTGGGCACGTCGGGACGGGCGGCAAATACGCCTGAGAGCGACGAGCGTTCAGCACCGGTCTTGCCGGCACGACGGTAGAAGAGGTTGGTACCGCCGTAGTAGCCGGTGCCACCGCAGGTCATCCACACGTAGATGGTGTCGCCGGTACGCTTGGCGTTGTCGCAGTACCAGTTCTTGGCAGCGCTGAACGACAGAGCGTACGGACCGTTTTCGCTGAGGATGTTGGTGCTGAGGTCAACACCTACAGAGCGACGCCACTTGCCGTCTTCCGACCACTTGAGGCCTTCGGGGCTGTTGGCACCCTTTTCCGAGCGAGCCCAGGGGATAAACTTGTCGGCGCGGGGGTCTTCGATGCCTTTGCCGTCAAAGTTGGTGAGGTTGTCGGTGTAGGTCTTGGTCACATAGTAGTTGGAGTTCATACCCACGCAAGAGTAGAGGGGGTTGTAGTCCACGGGCTCGTTCCAGCCGAGAACGTCGTGCGAGGGAGTGTTGGTGTCGGTGTGACGCACGAGGGTGTTGTCGGCGTTGCTGGTCATAGCCTTGTCGAGACAGCGCAGGATTTCGTCGGCGTCATACTTGCCTTCGGTATACTTGCCGGCATCCTTCTTGCTCATGTGGTTGAGCCAGCGGGCCTTGAGCAGGTAGCAGAGCTTGATCCACTTCTGAGTGTCGCCACCGTTCCAGTAGTCGGCGGCAGAGAGGGGAGCTGCACCCTTTTCCTGAGGACGCGAGAAGAGCTCGATGGCTTCTTCGATGTCCTTGATACAGCCTTGATAGATGTCTTCACCCTTGTCGTATACGGGCGAGGGGTTGGCACCGATAGCGTCGGTGTAGGGCACTTCGCCAAACACGTCCACGAGCATGATCCAGCCGTAGGCCTTGGTAAACTTGGCCACACCTGCATAGTGATAGGCACCTGCTGCCATCGACTTGTTGTAGAAGGGACCGTAGTTGTTGGCCACCTGGGTGAGGAACCACTGCTGGGTGTTCACGGCGCGCATGGCGGTGTTGAGCTGCCATGTGGCGGCGTTACGGCCGTTGGCTGCAGAGCAGATGTAGTTGCCGGTGTAGAAGGCGGTGTTGGACGACGAGATACCGTAGATGTTGTTCATGTAGAACTGGCTCCAGGGCATCAGGTTGGTGTAGTGAGCCTGCGCAATGCTGGGGGTGTTGGGGTCGTCGTTCACATTCAGCCATTCGTCGCAGGACGAAACTGATGCAGCGGCCACAAGCGCAGTAGCACCGAAGAGAAGTTTCTTATAGAGTTTCATTGTGTTCTGAATTTTTTTGGATTGACATTAGAAAGTCAGGTTGAAGCCAAATGTGAAGCTACCGGTAGAGGGTACGCCGCAGTAGTCGATACCTACCGAAGACGAACCGGTGCGGCCCGAGCCTGCTGCAGCTACTTCGGGATCGCCGTTGTAGTTGGTGAAGAGCAGGAGGTTGTTGCCGGTTGCAGTGAATACGGCGTTCTTGATTACCTGCTGCTTGCCGAGGATCGACTTGGGCAGGGCATACGAGAGCGACATTGTGCGGAGACGGAGCAGCTTCACGTTGGTGAGGAAGTTGCGCACGTCATAAAGGTACTGATCCTGATAGTAGTTGTTGATGATCCACTGACCGCTGGTGGGCTTGTCGTTGTAGGTGTACACTTCGTTGGCCTTGAAGGTGGTAGTGGTGGGCTTGTATTCGCCGTTTTCGAGCTTAACACCGGTGATGGTGAGTTCGTCGCGGTTTTCGGTGAGCTTGCTCACACCGGCTGCGGTCATGGCATACTGTGTGCCGTTGTACACGTCGCCGCCCACGCGGAATTCCCAAAGCATGTTGAAGGTGAAGTCCTTGTAACGGAAGGTGTTGTTGAAACCGCCCGAGAAGTTGGGTTCGCGGTTACCGATTTCGAGGTCGGAAGCGGTGTTCTTGGCGGGCATGTTGTTCTTGTCGAGGATCACGCTGCCCTGGTGCTTTACATTCTTGTTGTAGGTGTCGAGAGCTGCTTTGTAGGCGTCTTCGGTGGCGTAGTTTTCCTTAACGGGAGCCTTCACGTTTACGCGCTGCCATTCGGCACCGGCGATAGCCATGAAGTTACCGTTGGGGTAGGAAGCGGCCTTGGCGTTGCCCACCTGTACGTCGGTTACGTAGAGTACGTTTACACCCTGGAGGAGGTTCTTAACGGTACCGCGGTTGCCGGCGAGGTTGATAGAAGATTCCCAAGAGAAGTCCTTGGTCTGTACGGGTACACCGCCGATCGAGAGTTCCATACCGCGGTTGTACACGTCACCTGCGTTAACCGAGCGGAGGATGTAACCGGTGAAGTTGGACAGACGGGGAGTCATGATCTGGTTGTACGACTTGTTGTCGTAGTAGGCGTAGTCAAATTTGAGTCGGTTGTTGAAGAAGCGGAGTTCGAGACCGAGTTCAACCGATTCAGAGATTTCGGGCTTGAGGTAGGGGTTACCCGACTGCCAGTAGGCTGCTGTACCGGTGAAGCCGCCGAGGAACTGCTGCGAGGGCCATGCGGGAGTGTCGAGTTCGTAGGGGCCGGTGTCCTTACCTACACGGGCACGCGATGCGCGGATGCGACCGAAGTTGAGCACGGAGCTGTTGTCGAGGATGCCGCGGTCCTGGAGGAACTGAGTGAACACTACAGAACCCGAGAACGATGGATAGAAGTAGCTGCGTTCCTTAACGGGGAGGGTCGACGACCAGTCGTTACGGGTCGACACGGTGAGGAAGAGGGTGTTGCGCCAGTCGGCACGGAATTCGCCGTAAACGCCCATGAGACGCTTGATGGTGCGGCGGCTCTTGAAGTCGCGGTTTTCGTTGGTTGCGTTGTCAAAAGCGTAGAATTCGGGTACAATGAAGTTCCAGGCCTTGCGGAAAGCAGAGGTTGTCTTGGTCTGCTCGGTGGTAAGACCGGCGAGGAGATTGAAGCCGAAGTCGCCGTAGGTCTTGCTGAGGTTGGTCATCACGTTGTTGCTCCAGTAGTTGTAGTGGAACTGGTTTTCGGAGTATTGACCGTTCTGAAGGATTTCCTTATAGGCACCGCCTGCACCGAGACGCTTGCTGTCGTTGGTGTAGTAGGTGTCGACACCGGTGCGGTAGGAGATCCACCACCAGGGGGTGAGGTCGGCCTTGATGTTGATGCTGCCGGTGAAGCGTTCGGTGTTGTCCTGGAGTTTGTCGTTGTTGAGAGTCCAGTAGGGGTTGGTGCGGTCTTCCCAAGGCATGTAACGGTCGGGGAATTCGCGGTAGCGGGTGCCGTCTTCGTTGAGGTAGTGGGTCATATCAACGAAGGGCGACCAGCGGTATACACCGGTCATTGTACCGTCGCCACCCATGCCGAAGAGCGACGAAGATGTGAGGGTCTTGTCGGTAGTGGCCTGAGAGTAGGCGGAGTTGGCTGTGAAGGTGAAGATTTTGTACTTCTGTTCGCCGTTGAAGCGGAATGTGGCCTTGTTGTAGCCGGTGGTCTTGATGATACCCTGCTGGTCGTAGTACGAACCGGAGAGGAAGAAGCTGCCGGTCTTGCTGCCGCCGGCCACGCTCACGTTGGTATCGAAGGCGTTGCCCTGCTGGAAGAAGTCGCCGATGTTGTCGTAGGTCTTGGTACCGGGCTTCTGGAGCTCACCCCACGAGTTGTAGGAGAAGTCGTTGAAGGTAACGGTGCCGTCGGGGTTGGACTGGTAGAAACCTGTGCCGTACTTTTTCTGCTGTTCGGGAAGGCTCTTTGCCCACGAGGTGGTGTACTTGGTGGAGAAGTTGATTTCGGTGCTGCCTTCCTTACCTTTCTTGGTGGTAATCATAACCACACCGTTGGCAGCCTTGGAGCCGTAGAGAGCGGCAGCGGCCGGACCCTTAAGAATCGACATGTTTTCGATGTCTTCGGGGTTGATGTCCATTACACGGTTGGAGGTGGTGGTTGCAGAGGCTACAGAGCCGTCAAATGCGGAGTTGCCGCCTACCGAGGTGGAGTTGTCGTAGATCACACCGTCGACAACGAAGAGGGGCTGGTTGTCGCGTTCGAGCGATGTACCGCCGCGGAGGATGATCTGCGAGCCTGCACCGGCTGCACCGCCGGCCTGGGTGATATTTACACCGGCAATCTTACCGGCGAGCGAGTTGATGGCATTGGTGCTCTTGTTGCGCATGAGTTCTTCGGCACCGATGTCGTCGATAGCGTAACCGAGCGACTTTTTGTCTTTCTTGATACCGAGAGCGGTAACGACAACTTCGCTGAGGTTGGTTGTGTTGGGTTTGAGAGTTACTTTGAGGGGCTGACCGGCAAATTTTACTTCGACGGGGTTGTAACCAACGTAAGAGAATACGATGGTCTGACCGGCCTTGGCGTTAATGGCAAAGTTGCCGTCGATGTCGGTTGTTACACCGCCCGACTGGCCTTTGACTGTAACTGACACGCCGACCAGGGGTTCGCCGGTTTCGTCAACGACGCTGCCGGTGACCTTGGTGGTCTGTGCAGCAGCCATGAAACCGGTGTTGAATGCGCCGGTCGAGTAAACGACGGGTGCACCGCAAGCCAGTGTGAGGGCTGCAAACAATGCAAGTTGCTTTTTCATAAAGGAACGTGATTGATTAATAAAAGTAATGAATTAGTTTCTTTGTTTTCCTTTTTTTTGTGTCGTAATAGAGAGGCGAGAGGCTTATAGTGTTTTTCTGTGTTTTGTAGGATTCGTTTTCTAAGGTATTAAATGGTCTATATTGTTGACATACTGATACATCTCTGTGTATTTGCGTCAAGCATCGGGACTGTGCCGCCGGCAACAGACCTTTTTGCACTGCAAATATAGTGATATTTTTTTGTATCGTTAACAAAAAGTTTGAAAAATTTATACCTTTCTGCAATATTTTTTTTGAAATCCAATAGTGTAATTTTTACACTTTTAACCTCTGCATAGTCACATTACTTGATGGTTTGTTTGTGGTCTGGTTCTACTTCATAAATAAGTGGGATTAATGGTTGGTGTGAGGGATGATTTTGGTTATGGAATCCGGGTGCGGAGGGTGTGGGTCCGCACCCGGTATTGTTTCTAAACCTCGGTTGAGGTTTCGTCGTCGTAGGTTTGATAGAGGAGGTCGTTGTAGGGGAATCGTGCGAGGTGTATTTCCTTGGCCATGTCGTAGAGTTTCTGCTTGAGCTCGTCGACATTCTTGCCGGTGCGGGCCGAGATAAATACACAGTTGTCGTTCATCTTGGCCATCCATGTGGCTTTGAGCTCGTCGAGTGTGAGGTTTTCGCGGCGCACGGGTGTGAGGTCGTCGGCGTCCTTGGGCACGTGCTTGAAAGCGTCGATTTTGTTGAACACCAGGATTGTGGGCTTTGCGTCGCCGCCGCACACGTCGCGGAGGGTCTTTTCCACCACTTCGATTTGCTCTTCAAAGTTGGGGTGGGATATGTCGACCACGTGCACCAGTATATCGGCTTCGCGCACCTCGTCGAGGGTCGATTTAAACGATTCGATGAGGCCTGTGGGCAGCTTGCGTATGAAGCCTACAGTATCTGTGAGCAGGAAGGGCAGGTTGTCGATAACTACCTTGCGCACAGTGGTGTCGAGTGTCGCAAACAGCTTGTTTTCGGCAAATACGTCGCTCTTGCTCAGGAGGTTCATCAGCGTGGATTTGCCCACGTTGGTATAGCCCACGAGGGCCACGCGTGTGAGCTTGCCTCTATTTTTGCGCTGTATCGATTTCTGCTTGTCGATGGAGCGGAGTTCTTCTTTGAGACGGGCTATTTTGTCGAGGATTATACGGCGGTCGGTTTCGATCTGAGTTTCACCGGGACCGCGCATGCCGATACCGCCGCGCTGGCGTTCGAGGTGAGTCCACAGGCGGGTGAGTCGCGGCAGGAGGTATTGATACTGAGCCAGTTCTACCTGAGTCTTGGCGTGGGCAGTCTGTGCTCGGCGGGCAAATATGTCGAGGATGAGGCTGGTGCGGTCGAGGATTTTTACCTGCAGCTCGCGCTCAATGTTGGATACCTGCTTGGTGGTAAGGTCGTCGTCAAATATTACCATACCTATTTCGTTGGCCTCGACAAACAGCTTGATTTCTTCGAGCTTGCCTTTGCCCACAAAAGTGCGGGGATTGGGGTAGTCGAGACGCTGGGTGAATCGGGCCACGGTCTCGGCACCGGCTGTGTCGGCCAGGAATTCGAGCTCGTCAAGATACTCGCGCACACGGTCTTCGGGCTGTGAATCTTTGATAAGACCCACGAGCACAGCGCGTTCGGAAGATTCTTGACTGATTACTAAATCTTTCATTAAATACTGATTTCAAATTCTTGATGCAAAGATAACAATTTTTTTACAACTTTTGTCAAGAGTTAAGTATAGAAATATTACTGCGTGTATAAAAAACATTTTATTCGGGCTGTTTGTTATATTATTGCACCCAAAAAGTTTAGAATTATGACCGTAAAGCATTTAATCATAGCAATGGCTGCCGCGGCCATGGTGGCGCCCGCCGCTTCGGCCCAGTTTATGGGCGGAGGTCCCGGTATTGTAATGTCGGGCTCGATAACTCTCGCCGAGTTGCCCCAGGCGGCCAGAGCATTTCTCGCAAAGAATTATAAGAATGTGGCTGTAGCCAAGGCCGAGCGCGAATTTGCCGAGCAGAAATACGAAGTAGACCTTTCCAATGGCATTGAAATCGAGTTCAACAACGCTGGTCGCGTGGTGTCGATAGATGCCTCCGACACCGGCCGTGCTTTGTCTGAAAATGTAGTCAAGGCCGTGTTGCCCCACAAGGCATTCAAGATGCTCAAGAAAGCTCGCCAGGAACACAATGTCGACGAAATCGAACTCAAAAACGGCAAAGTATACAAAATCGAAACCCGCACCATCAAGGCGTCCAAATATACATACGACATGGTGCGCGAAGTGTGGCAGGCTCTGTAATTGGAGTGGAAATCTCTCATAAAAACTCTATAAATTTTGTCAATTCATGCAAATTACTTAGATTTGCATGAATTTTTTATTACTACCCGTTTCTGATGAGGAAAATTCTTCTGCTTGCCGTGCTGTGCCTGCTGGTGCTGAGCGGCTGTTCTAAACCCTCGGCAACGTCCGACCGCCCCGACGGCGCCAACCTTACCACTGAGGCCGAATATCTTACGATGATACGTCGCGACGGTTATACATACTGCGAAGTGCGTGCTCCGTGGAGCGGTGCTCGGCCGGTGGGTCGCTATGCGGTGGTCGACTCGGGGGCTGCGGTGCCTGCCGACGTGCCTGCCGGCACCACTGTGATCAAAGCGCCCCTGCAGCGCTCGGTGGTGGGATCGTCGGTCTATACTGCCGGGATAGGCGAGCTGGGACGGCTGAGCGGTGTGGCCGGTGTGGCCGACGCCGATTATTACACTCCCTCCGACCCCCTCAGCGCTCTTATACGCAGCGGCAAGGTGGCCGATGTGGGCTCGTCGATGGCACTCGACAAGGAACGAATCATCGACCTCAATCCCGACGCCTTGCTGTTGTCGCCTGCCGAGGGCATGAACCTCGAAGAGTTGCAGAAACTGGGTATTCCTCTAATTCAGATGACCGACTACCTCGAGCACACACCCCTCGGACGGGCCGAGTGGCTGCTCTTTATCGGCTCGCTCTACGGCCGCTACGACCAGGCCTACGACATATATAAGTCGGTGCGCGACAAGTATCAGCGCCTGCGCGTGTGTGCCATCAACGCCCCGGCTCCGCCCGTGGTCATTACCGAGAAACCCATGTCGGGTGTGTGGTATGTGCCCGGCGGCGACAGCTATGTGGCCTCCCTGCTCTCCGACGCCTATGCCTCATATCCCTGGGACCAGAACAAGCAGACCGGTTCCATACCCCTCGACATTGCCGCCGTGCTCGATGCCGGCGACAAGGCCGATTTCTGGCTCATAAAGGACGCTCGCGACATCACGGCCCAGTCGCTCCTTGCCGAGATGCCCCAGGCCCGGGCATTCAAGGCATTTCCCGAGCATGTCTATGTTTGCAACACTCTCGTTACACCTTATTATAATGCAATCGCATTCCACCCCGAGCAGGTGCTGGCCGACCTCATAGGCATATTCCACCCCGGCACTCCCGGCACCGATGCCGATAATCTGAAGTTTTACAAACCCCTTAAATGAACGCCTCCCGCCCATTAGCAGTATATGCCGCGGCCGTGATGCTGTGCCTGGCTGCGGCAGTGGCCTGCCTGCTGTGCGGGTCGGTGTCGATTCCCGCGGGCGAGGTGTGGGCGGCCCTTACAGGCGGTGAAGTGAGCCGTGAGGCCTGGCGTTTTATCGTGGTCGAAACCCGCGTGCCTGCCGTGTGCACATCGCTCCTTGCCGGAGCCGCTCTGAGCGTGGCCGGACTCCTGATGCAGACCACCTTCGACAACCCTCTGGCCGGCCCGTCGATTCTCGGTATCTCTACAGGTGCAAGTCTCGGTGTGGCCGTGGTTATGCTCATGCTTGGGGGCATTGCCACTGTGTGGGGACACGCCGCCGTGCTGTTCGGTGCCTTTGCCGGAGCCATGGTCATTATGATAATGCTGCTTGCAATGTCGTCCATGGTGCGCTCGGCCGTGATGCTGCTCATTGTGGGTATGCTCACCGGCTATCTTGCATCGTCGGCAATATCGTTGCTCAACTTCTTTGCGAGCCGCGACGGCGTGCATTCGTATGTAATGTGGGGCATGGGTACTTTTGCCAACGTAACACGTTCCGACCTCCCGCTCTTTGTCGCCTTGATTGTTGCACCCCTCTGTGTGACAATGCTTTATATTAAGCCACTCAATGCCCTGCTTCTTGGCGAGCGCTATGCGGCAAGTTCCGGTGTCAATGTGCGTGCCACGCGCACGAGCCTGCTCCTGCTGTCGGGATTTCTGACGGCCGTGGTTACTGCCTGGTGCGGCCCCATAGGCTTTGTGGGCCTCGTCGTGCCCCATCTTGCACGCCTGTCGCTGCGCACAAGCAACCATCGCAGTCTGCTTCCCGCCACAGCTCTGTGCGGAGCCGCAGTGGGTGGTCTGTGCCAGTGGCTCAGCGTGGTGCCGGGCAGTCTCGGCATTATACCTATAAATGCAATCACTCCCGTCATCGGCGTGCCTGTAATAGTTTACATAATCATACGGCGCAGCCGGATATTCTATTTCAACTGATGCTCACAGCAAGTAATCTGACCATAGGCTACGCCCGCCGTGTGGTGGCCGCCGACATCAACCGCGAGTTGCCCGAGGGTGTGCTCACCGTGCTGATAGGCGCCAACGGCAGTGGCAAGTCGACCCTGCTCCGCACCCTCACCGGCTCGCAGGCCGCATTGGGCGGTGCGGTGACTCTCGGCGGCATGGACATCTCCAAATACAAGCCCCACCAACTTGCACGGCAACTGAGCCTTGTGCTAACCGACCGCACCGGCGGCGGCGGCCTGCGTGTCGACGAGCTCGTGGCCATAGGACGCCATCCGCACAGCGGTTTTTTGGGACGTCTTACTCCTGCCGACCGCGAGGCGGTGCACCGCGCCGTCGAGCTTGTGGGCCTTGCGTCCAAAGCCGGGTCGTTTGTGGCATCGCTCAGCGACGGCGAGCGTCAGAAGGCCATGATAGCACGAGCCATCGCGCAGGACACCAAGCTTATAGTGCTCGACGAGCCAACGTCATTTCTCGACGTGTCGAGCCGGTTTGAAATAATGCAACTGCTTGGCACGCTCGTGAGCGAGCAGGGCAAGACCATCCTGCTCTCTACCCACGACATAGCCCCGGCCTTCTCGGTGGCCGGCAACATCTGGGCCATGAGTCCGGCCGATGATGGCAGCGGATTGTCGCAACTGATTGCCGGAAGCCCCGACCGGCTAGCCGCCTCGGGCGCCCTCGACCATGTGTATCGCAACGTCTGTTTCGATTCCTCGGCCGTCGATTTCCGGTATAAGAAATTGTAACTTAACGCATTATCTCACCGTTCCCATTCGTTCCAGGAACTGAGCCCGATAGGTGTCGCCTATCGGAATAGCCGTGCCCGCCACTGTGGCGTGGGTGCGGTCGTACGACTGCAGGCGCCCCACCGCCACTATATAAGAGCGGTGTATGCGCATAAATCCCGAGTGGGGTAGGGTGTTTTCCACGGCCTTGAGGCTCATCTGAGTGAGCAGGGGGCGGTCGCGGTCGGAGGTGTAAATCTTCACATAGTCCTTAAGGCCCTCGATATACAGAATATTGGCAAACTCAACCTTTACCTGCCTGTAGTCGCTGCGCACCATCATGTGTCCCGATACAGCAACGGGCGTTTCGACCGATTGCGGTGTGAGTGTGGCAACGGCGCGGTCCACAGCCTCGCAAAACTCACTGTAACTCACCGGCTTGAGCAGGTAGTCGAGGGCGTTGACACGAAACCCGTCCACCGCAAATTCGCGGTAGGCCGTCACAAACACCACCCGCACACCGCTGTCGCGTGCCGCGCGAGCCAGGTCGAGCCCCGTAAATTCAGGCATCTGTATGTCGAGAAACGCCACATCCACCTCGGCCCTGCCTATGGCTTGCAGAGCCTCGGCCGCGTCGGTATAGGCTCCGCACAGCTCCAGTTGCGGAGTGCGCTGCACATAGCTTTCGAGCAGGCGCAGGGCCAGTGGCTCGTCATCGGCGAGAAGGCATCGCAGGGGCATTATTTTGAGGGAATTACGAGGTGGGCAATAAACTGATTGTCGGTGCGCGAGGCTTCAATGGTGGCGCGGTCGCCGTAGATTAGCTCTATGCGTCGGCGCAGGTTGCTTAGCCCCACACCGTCGGCCGAGCGATGTTGCGGCTTGTGGGGGTCAACATAGTTCGATGTAGAAAATTTCACCTCCTTGTCGTCGTATTCGAGCACTATGTCGATGGGGCGGGAGCGGTCGGCGGTGTTGCCGTGCTTGAAGGCGTTTTCTACCAGAGTCACAAGCAGCAGAGGGGGCACGAGTGCGTTGCCCGAGCCGCGCACCTCGTACGATATGGGGCGCTTGTCGAGGCGCAGGCGCATGAGGTCCACATAGTTGCGCACAAAGTCGGCTTCGCGTTCCACCGGCACACGTTCGGGATTTTCATACACCACATAGCGCAGCATGGCCGAGAGCTCGTGCACTGCATTCTGAGCCTCGTCGGGATTGATGGCTATCAGGGCGTAGATGGTGTTGAGCGTGTTAAACAGGAAGTGAGGGTTGAGCTGTGCCCGGAGGTTTTCGATTTCGCTTTCGCGCTTGGCCGTAACGAGTTCGCGCTTGCGTCGCTCGAGCTCCACCCACCACGACGAGAGCCTCAGCATGGCCGCCAGCGATATGAGCATGAGCAGCGACAGGGAGTCGCGCAATATAAATGATATGGAGGCAAGCACTATCTGCCACTCGTCGCGCTCGTGATTGCGACGGGGTGTATGTACCACGCGCGACAGATAAAACATCACTATCGTGCCCACGGCAATTATCAGCACATTGGTGCCTATAAACCGCCACCAGCGGTTGCGATGCTCGCCAAGAAGGGTGCGGGGTATTATGACAAAGTAATTCAGGTAAAAGATACCCACCATTATGGCCTCTTTTACATAGAAAATCCACGACATCGGGCCGCGCCACGGCGAGGCCATGCGCATCAGCACATCGGGCAGTATAAACAGTATGCCGATGAATAATAAATGCATAGCCGGCGTCAGGAGGCGCCGGCTATCGAGAGGGTTGTCGTTGGTGCTCATAGCACGAGCGATGATAAGTTGATGCTTTTTTTAGAAAGGCAGGTCTTCGCCGTTGTTGGATGCCAGGGGCTCAACTACGGGAGGAGGGGGAACGGTGCCGTAAGAGGGCTGGGGGGCGGCAGCCGCGGGTGCGGCGGGTGCGAGGGGCTCCGACTTCCAGCCACGGATGCTGGTGTACCAACGGCCCTGATATTCGCGGCTTTCAATATCGAAGCTCAGACGGATTTCGTCGCCGATGTTCAGCGGAAACTGGTCGGCTCGGTCGCCAAAGAAGTCAAATGCTATCTTTTTGGGATAGTTTTCTTTGGTCTCGAGAACGTATTCCTTTGTCTTCCAGGGATTACCTGCTTTCGACATACCCGAACGCTCGCCTATAAACTGTATGATTTTGCCTTCTACTTCCATTGTAATGAGGGGTTTGTTTTCTTATTCGTCGTAATCTATATAAAGTTTGGCAAAGTTAACAATATATCTCATTCAATAAAAGAAAACGTTCTGAAAAAAGTTATTAACATGGTGTTGATAACTTTGTTGATAACTTTTAACCGCACTTTCCCTAAATGATGTTTATAAACATTTTTACTATGTTTTACATTAATTGTGTTGATTAATATTAAAATTTACTTACAAATTAATTGCAGAATAAAATATTTTGTGTAAATTTGTCATCAATTATCGCAAGGACACATTTTTTTCATCACTATTATATGTTTTCGTTGACTCCGGGTGTCCTCGCTTCAAACGAATAGGTAATTTCTTATGTTAGAAAGATTTTTAGAGAAAAGCGAGTTTGAATCGCTTGAGGACTTTCAGCGCAATTATAAAGTCAAAGTGCCTGAAAATTTCAACTTCGCATACGATGTAGTGGATGAATGGGCGCGGGTCGCACCACACAAGCAGGCTTTGTTGTGGACAAATGAAGAAGGACAGGTGCGCCGCTTCTCCTTTGGCGACTTGAAAGAATATTCCGACAGAACAGCCTCTTATTTTCAGAGTCTCGGTATCGGCAAGGGCGATATGGTCATGCTCGTGCTTAAGCGTCGCTATCAGTTCTGGTTTGCCGTACTGGCGCTCCATAAACTCGGCGCGGTAATCATTCCGGCAACACACCTCCTGTCCACCAAGGACATTGTATACCGTTGCAACGCGGCACATATAAAATGTATAGTGGCTGTAGGCGACGACGACGTTGTGAAACATATAACCCGTGCTCTGCCCCAGTGTCCCACCGTGACCAATGTCGTTACCACAGGTCCGGTCTATCCCGACGGTTGGAGCGATTTCGACAAGGGTGTCGCCACTGCTGAGCCTTTCGTAAAACCCTCGCACGTCAACTGCAACGACGATGTGAGTCTCATGTACTTCACCTCCGGCACTACAGGTCAGCCCAAGATGGTGGCCCACAACTACCTGTATCCTCTCGGACACATCATTACTGCTGCCTACTGGCACAATGTGCACGAAAACTCTCTTCATCTCACCCTGGCCGATACCGGTTGGGGCAAAGCCGTGTGGGGCAAGCTCTACGGACAGTGGATTGCAGGTGCTTGTGTATTTGTCTACGATTTCAACAAGTTCACCCCTGTCGACCTTCTCGAGATGTTCCATAAATTCGGCATAACATCTTTCTGCGCACCCCCCACAGTATATCGATTCCTGATTCACGAAAATCTGAGCGAGTACGACCTCTCGTCGCTTGAGTACTGCACCACCGCCGGCGAGGCCATGAACCCCAACGTATTTGAAAGCTGGCGGGAGATTACCGGACTCGACATCAAAGAGGGTTTCGGCCAGACGGAGACCACCCTTACCATAGGCACATTCCCTTGGATGAAGTCCAAGCCAGGCTCGATGGGCATACCGTCGCCGGGCTACCATATAGATTTGTTGAATGCCGACGGCCAAAGTTGCTCCCCGGGCGAGCAGGGCGAGATTGTGCTCTACACTGCACAATCCAACCCCTTGGGCCTCTTCAAAGAGTATCTCTATGACCGGGAACTTACCAGCACCACTCATCACGACGGCATTTATTACACGGGCGATATTGCCACTCGCGACGAGGACGGATATTATTGGTTTGTGGGACGTGCCGACGATGTTATCAAGTCATCCGGCTACCGCATAGGCCCATTTGAGGTCGAAAACGCCCTAATGAGTCATCCGGCCGTTGTGGAGTGCGCCATCACAGGCGTGCCTCACCCCATTCGCGGTCAGGTAGTCAAGGCCACCGTAGTACTTGCTGCCGACTGGAAGGCTCGTGCCACCGAGCCGGGTCCCGACGGCACACCCGGAGCGGCTCTCGTCAAGGAATTGCAGAGCTACGTCAAGGAGATAACCGCGCCCTATAAGTACCCTCGCGTGATTGAGTTTGTCGACGAGCTCCCCAAGACCATAAGCGGTAAAATACGTCGTGTGGAGATACGCCGGAATGACTCTGAATAAGAAGTGATAACCACGCAGAATAATGCCGTTTAAACAACAAAAATTGCATTTCGTCATTTATTGTTTGTGAGGTGATTTTTTTTTGCTAATTTTGCATATTCTAACAAAAAATCTATAATACCAACAACAATAAATCAATCTAAACCATTTAAATTATGAAATTTAAATCACTCGTAGTAGCAGCCCTGGGCCTTATGACCCTGAGTGCTTCTGCAGCCGTGTCCCACCCCGTGGGCTCGCAGGTGATTGCCGATGGTTTCACCTACACCGTTGCAGGTGAAAACCTCATCACCAACGGCGACTTCTCCGACGGCTTCAACGGATGGCTCGACGGTGCTTTCGCACAAATCGACCCCGCCAACTTCGACATCCTCGACGGCGCTCCCTCCGGCAGCAAGTACATTAGCGCCAAGCTCCACACCGGTAGCGGTGGTAACGGCTCATTCCGTCGCACAGTCGAACTCGAACCCAACAAAACTTATGTCGTAAATTTCTACCATAAAGGCCCCGGCGGCGGCTACACCATTGTAGGCCTTACCGACGCCCCCAATACCGACATCAAAAACAAGCTCTACGATGTGCCCGCAAGCAGCGTTTGGAACACATCCAGCTTCGTGTTTACAACAACTGCCACTCAGAGCGTACTCTCTATGAAGTTTGCTTGGCTCGAAAAGTCTTTCTGCGCCACCGACTTCTTTATTTCAGAAGTAACACCTACAACATCCCTCAACGGCACTCAGGCCATGTTCTTCAACCAGCGCTACAACGTGCTGAGCGACAACCTTCTCGACAACGGCGACTTCGCCAACGGCCTTGCAGGTTGGGAACAGGGTCAGCACCAGGGTCCCCTTACTGCCGACGGTTGGGAAATTATCCTCAACGGCGGTCCCCGCGGCAACGGCAAGTGCATCAAGGTGCTTGGCGGCGGTGGCTCCGGCTCTGAGTTCTCGTTCATCAAAGCAGCCGAACTCACCCCCAACAAGACCTACGCACTCTCATTCTGGAGCAAAGTGACAAGCCCCGGCAACTCGCGTGTTACTCTCTCGGGCAACACCTCCACCAACGACAATAATAAAATCCTCAAGGTGCCCCAGACCGACTATTGGACACAGAACATCGTTACCTTCCGTCCCACCGAAGCCGAGCCCTTCGTTGTAATCAACTGCGCTTGGCTTAACCCCGGCGACGCATTTGCCGACTTCAAGCTCGTCGAAATCGAAGACCCCTACATGGGCAAGGCCTTCCGCATCAAGCAGGCTCAGACCGGCCTCAACTGGGCATGCGCCAAGCAGGGTGATGTAAATCAGCTGCTCGTAGCCGACCCCGACCTCGAAGGTTATGAATATGTATTCCTCATCGATCAGGCCGGCATGAATGCCGCTCGTCCCACAGCATTCAACCTCACCTGCGCCGACGGCCGCACCCTGCACCGCAGAACCGATGCAGAAAAGTGGAATGTGTATTATAACGATCGCGACCGCAATCACATAAGCACCATGTTTAATATCCGCGAGCTTGCAGGAAATCTCTATTTATACAACCACGATGCTAACAACATCCTTGGCACCGACGGCATAACAAGCAATTCTTACATCTTTAACGATAAGGGTTATGATAAAATGGTAGAAGGCAAATACACTGCCATGATCGAACTTGAAGAAGTACCCTACGCCTTCACAAACCGATGGATTAAGGAAGAAGCCGCTCAGGCCGAACAACTCTATGCCGAACGCGTACAGTATCCCGCCGTTGCCGAGCAGTGCGCCAACCTCCGCAACACACTCGACCAGGCCTACGACGTGACCAACTGCACATCCGTCGACGACATCCGTGCCAAGGTTGAAGCTGTTAAGACCGCCGCCACCGAATTCGACAACCTCACTTCCGGCATCGCCGACATCAACTTCGACACCAACGCCCCCGCTCAGTACTTCGACATCAACGGCCGTCCCGTTGCCCCCGAAGACCTCACCTCGGGCGTATACATCCTCCGCCAGGGCAACAAAGCCACCAAGGTAGTACGCTAATCAGCATTTAGCGTTCAGCACAAAGCGTCGTCTGCGACCTCTCGCAGACGACGCTAACTATATATACCTAACTCATTGTTTGCGTGCCCCCCCACCATCTATATGCCCAAGGGCGTTAGCCCTAAACTGCCCCATCCACCTTGGCGTCCTTTGCGTGAGACACATACACATTCACATGCCATTACCCCCAAGCGCGAAAGCGCGACTTTGAGTTAGCCGCGTCTGGAGCGTAAGCGGAAGGCGTGGAAAGCGTAGCGGTGCGCAACCCAAGGTAATAAGCCCAACCCGCCCACCGCCGCGCGTAGCCGGCCCACCAGCCCGTGAGGGCGACTTTGAGTTAGCCGCGTCTGGAGCGTAAGCGGAAGGCGTGGAAAGCATAGCGGTGCGCAACCCAAGGTTCCGGAGCGCGATGAGCTTCCCCCCAAGGGCGTTAGCCCTAAACTGCCCTATAGGGCAGTCAAGAATGTAGCCTTGGGTAAGCCCCGCGTAGCGGAGCGCAACCCAAGGTAACAATCCCCGCCCCCCCACCAGGCCGCGCGTAGCCGGCCCACCACACCACCCAGCGCGGAGCGCGATGTCCGTGTAACCGCGGGTGGAGCTTTAGCGGAACCCGTGGACAGGATACAAGCGTGAGCGTGAGCCCGTGAGGGCGACTTATTTCCGAAACCCCTCCACCTCCACAAATTACAAAATTCCGTAAGTATTCCCAAATTTCGTAGCCACCACCCACTTTCCATCGTAACTTTGCACCACAAACTAAAACTCACAAAAATATGACAACAACACTCAGCCGACACTGGGACCCAACCGACATCATCGAAATAGCCCCAGGTCTCCACGCAATGAAAATACACGTTTGCGACCTCTCCATCTTCAGAAAATCCGATATCATCATACTCACCTATCGCTACGAGATGGTCTTGGGCTACATTTATAATATTACCGAAGACGGCCA
>QLIP01013193.1_pt1 | contig 22955 bp, 17 predicted proteins | sample 1769771 | NCBI WGS metagenome assembly QLIP01 (sample SAMN09428762, study PRJNA476227) | Gut metagenome, whole genome shotgun sequencing project. | isolation source: cecum | host: Rhizomys sinensis | place: China: Jinsha town of Minqing, Fujian Province | collected 2013-09-23 | reverse complement strand
GATTTAAAACTGTCAAACGCGATAGGGACTACTCCTTGGCTGAGGGCTTCAGTTAAAACCATTGGAAATCCTTCTGTCGAGCTGGTGCTGCATAGTATTGATGCTTTTGCAAACCAGGGTTTAGATGGTTGTGAACCCAGTAATTCGATACGAGGCAACCCATTTGCTAATTGTTGCACCTTATTGAATGATTCGCCCCCTCCAATCATCACTACTTTCCAATCAGGGAGGTGTTTGTAAACCCGTTTCCAAACTTTAATCATTAAGTCAGGGCGTTTTTCTCTAAGATCCATTCTTCCAACCCAGAGAATAATTTTTTCTTTTGGTTGAATATCTGTACTCACTGGAAATGAGAGAGGGTTCGGAATTGCCGCAAGTTTTTCTATCGGGAAATTAGGGCATATCTCTTTGAATGTTTGGGTAAATCGAGGGCTTAAAAGAAGAACTTTATCGCAATTTTCTCCCCAAAAAGTATAAAGATTGTGCAGATAATTTGTTAGGTTTCTTTTGCGATTTTGATAATCAAAGATTCTGTAAATGCGCTTCAAATGCTCAATTACAGAAGTATTTCTTAAACGAGCTAAGTTCGAAAATAGAGCACCTAATCCATATTGTGGGTCAAAGTGGATCGTTGTGTAGCATTTGCAATTGTTGGGCGTTCGTGCGAATGTCATACATGTGCCCATTACGCCCCCCTGATTAATAACAATATCAACATTGCTGTCAATCAAAATCTGCCTGTATTGTCCTTCTCCTTGAGGGCTTGTCAGAATATCTTCAGGGATGTAGACGGTTTTATCTGCCGGGCTTTCGAAGTTCTTGTCTGTTGGCCGTTTAACGGAGTAAATATAGATGACCGTGTATCCTCGCTTTTGAAATTCCTTAGCAAGAATATCCGTGACACGTTCGGTCCCTCCAACCTCGGGATTAAAAAGCCAAGTGAAAGCAAATGCTATCGTTTGCTTTGCAATTGCCGAATTGTTTTGCTTCATAATAAAAGGCTACCACTTTATGAGTTTAAACTTCCCCAAGTATTTAACTATGATGGAGCGAGCTTGATTGTAGATTGTTTTGGATATTCCTCTTGAATAGCTATCCATTGCGTAGTATATAGCACCAGCGATAATTAAATAAATTGCCGCTACACCACAGCCATAGATAAGAAAGTTTAGAATGGATATTGTCGGATCAATAGAAAGTATACTATCGGTAATAACCGATGACACGATTATGGCACTTACTGATAATCCCAAATATTTAGCATAACCTGTCCAGTACTTCCATACAGAAGCCTTAAATCCTTGACTAAAGAGGAAATAAGGTTTCCATATCATTATGATGGATATAAGGGAGATTAATCCGCCGGAGAGTACCCCAACAAGCGGGAAATAGCTGTGCCATGATATACCGGGATATACAGTTGACAAATATTTCCCTAAGATACCTCCTGCCAAGGAGAATACAACATAGATTATCGCCTCTGCAATTGGTGCCCACATATCATGAAACAGGCCATACGCATTTATAAATTGCCCAACGTTGCTTCGTGTAACATTGATGTAAAAATTGATCATTAGAAATATGATGACAACATTGGGTAGAATATACTCGGTACCAATCCATAACGTTATAAATGGATTTAAGATATGCCACAGAAAATAGATCATAAATGACGCCATAAACATCTCTAATGCACATAGCTGCCAAAATATATTTCTAATTTTTTCTTTGTTGCCTTCTGCAACCAAATTGCCTATTGCTGCGCCTGGGCTCCCACAGAATGAACTGATTAGGGTGGCTAATTTGTCCATGAGCAAATTGTAATTGCCCATGAATGCGACAACGCCTAAGTTTACAAACATATAAACTATGAATGGTTGCGTTTGATATTGTGCAAAATAGGCTATGCGATGCACAAATAACTGTCCCGTTTTTTTTAATACCTCTGGATATTGTTTCAGGAGCCGACGACCTTCCGAAACGCGGGTCTTGAGCCACGGATAAGTCTGTTTAATTTTCCAATTGAGTATGATTGAATATATGGCACTATAAGCAAATTCAATTACAATCCAGAGGTATAGATTGTCTGTATAGTATGCCACTACCATCTGAATCAAGGTCTTGATGATATTGGCAGTTTGAAAATATGCTGTTACGATGTAAAATTTTTGATCCGCTCCTAATAGGTTTTGTTTGTAATTCAAAAAATATCCTATGAGAGTTGATCCAACAAAAGAGAAAAAGGCAGAGTAGACCAATAAAAGCGAAAATCCGGTTTTTTCTGGTGGGAAAATCCACGGAAGGAACACGGACATTATTATGCCCCCAGTCAGGATAATATAACCAATCCAACGATAAAGATATCCCATTACGGATATAATATCATTGATTTTTTCGTGATCCTGATCGTAAATTGGTTTATATAGAAGGTATCCTATAGCCGCACCTATTCCTAACTCGACAATATTAAGGAACCCGATCAAATTATTTAACGACCCAGTTAGGCCAACAAAGTCAGGCCCAATATGATCAAGGAAGATTTTGCGCGAAAAGAAGCTGAGGAGAAGAGTTAAGAAGTAGAAGATTAGGTTAACTCTTGCATTGAGCAGCGTCTTTTTTACTCGGGATTCCTGTTCTGCCATTCGTATTAGGGGGGGATTAAGGACGGGCGGTTTTGACTCCGAGGAGCCATTTGGCGGTTAGGGGAGATAGGCGGAGTATGTAGCCAGTGCCGAGGCTGGCGAATACGAGGGGGATTGCGAGTGCAATTGCGCAGAGGTATTCAATGAACGGGGCGTTCAGTGAGGCAAAATAGTTGCCCCAGCTCGGTATTCGGGGCAAAAAGAAGTAGTGGAGGAAGTATATGTCCAGGGATCTTTTACCCATTAACGTAAGAAATCGGCCGATTTTAGAGTCGGTGCTAAGTGCAGGATAAATATGGAAAAGTTGCCAAATTATCAGCAATCCGGCGAATACGGCTATTTGCATTGCTGACCACACAACGAATGATAACCCGCTCAATGCTAACTGGCTCAAATGGTATTTAAAACTAATACATTGATAACCAGTGAAGATTAGAAATCCTACCCCTAATATGAATTTTTTGTTGTTCAGCCAATTAAATAGGGTAGTTCGGTGTTTGAATAATAATGCGCCAGCTACGAAATAGGGATATCTGTAATATTGATCGAGAGATAGCAACCCGATAGTCACACCTCCCAATTTTTCGAGAATGAATGCTCCATACATAATCACTAATGCGCAGATAAGGTGGGTTAGGATTGCGCTTCGTTCCGACATCTTCAAAAGTTTAATCCCTGTTGATAAGACAGTGTAGAGCGCGATGAAACCAAATAACACCATTGTGAACCAATAGCCTCCTTTCCAGGTGTTAAATAGAGAGCTAATAAACTCCTTATCCATTATGTAGCTATAGATTCCTAACATGAGGAGGGCGGGGATTACCAAGTGTACAAACTTGTCGGCTATGTTTTTCCACACGTTGTCTTTCAGGATTGACGGAATGAAAAAGCCGCTGATCATGAAAAACAAGGGGATTTGTAACGCGTCATTGATGTGTCTATACAAGGCTGTTACGTGGTCAAAAGAGGTCAGGTCTACGTGCCAAGAGACTACCATGAACATGGCGAGGCCGCGCATGGCGTCGATGTAGGTTATTCGTTCGCGCATTGACGAGGAGGCTTATTTTGCGTTGTCTTGGTCGGTGTCGGAGCCGTAGGCGGGGGTGTCGCCGTAGGCGGAGGTGTAGGGGGAACCATAGCCGTAGCCATAGCGATGGTAACCGTAACGGGAGTAACCGTAGCGGGAGTAACCATAACCGCGGTAGCCGTAGCGTTGATAGCCGGGAGGGGTGTGGCTGCCGTTGAGGATGACGCTCATGTTTTTGAAGCGTTTTTGTTCGTAGATTTTGTCGAGTTCGGGCAGGAGTGCGCGTTCGAAGAGGCCTACCCTGACGATGAAGATGGTGCGATCCACGTAGCGGTCAATAATCTGGGCGTCAGCTACGATGTCGATCGGCGGGCAGTCAATCAGGATATAGTCAAATTCGTGGCGCAATTGTTCGAGCATCTGCGCGAATTCGGGAGACTCGAGTAGCTCGGTGGGGTTGGGGGGAAGAGCGCCTACGGGGAGCACGTGGAGATTGGGGTGCTCCTCGTTGCGGTGGATGAGGCGGTGAATGTCCGATTCCGAGCCGCGCAGGTAGTTGACGATGCCATCTTTGGGTTTGCTGATATAGCTGGAAGCAGAGGCGCGGCGGAGGTCACCGTCGATCACCAAGACGCGTTTGTTCTTGAACGCGAGGGTGGCACCGAGGTTCATGGAAATGAAGGTTTTGCCGCTGTGGGGGTTGAAGGAGGTGATGGCAATTACTTCGGCGGTGCCGTCGGTGTGGTGGTTCATGTATTCCACGTTGGTGCGGAGCACACGGAATGACTCGTTGATGACGTTGCGGTTGCCTTCGCGCACAATGAGTTTATTGTCCTCGTCTTTGTGCTTCGTCTTTTTGCCTTTCTGCTCTATGAACACTGTGGGTAGTTCGCCAAGGAAAGGGACGGGGAGGCCTTCAAGGTCCTGACGGTTACGGACAGTCGTGTCCATAAATGCCTTGATGAAGTTGACCACGAAGGGGATTGCGATGCCAATCAGGAGGGCGATAGCCAGCATGTTGCGGTGGTCAGGGAATACGGGGGTGCCTGAGTCGCCGGGGCTGTTGACAATGCGAGTGTTGTAGGCTGTAAATGCCTGGGAGAGTTCAATCTCTTCGCGTTTTTGGAGGAGCAGGAGGTAGAGCGACTCTTTTACTTTTTGCTGGCGCTCTTCGGAAAGGAGATAGTTTTCCTTTTGGGGAGCGGTAGAGATTTCGGCGCGCGCTTGTGCTTCGCTGCGACGGAGGAGGGCGATGTTGTTCTTGATTTGTGTAATTTCGTTGTCGAGCGAGCGCACAATTACGACGCGTTCGGCGGCGAGGTCTTCGTCGAGCTGCACCACAATCGGGTTCTTGTCCGACGATTTGGCCGCTAACGAGTTGCGTTGCTTGATGCTTGCATTATAGGCGCCGATATAGCCTGACACAGCACTGCTACCAACGCCAGGAATAGCGGGAATCAGTTGGCCAGTTTTGAGTTCGTTCACCACGTAGGAGCGCACATACTGCGCCATTTCGAGCTGGTTCTGTGCCTCGGTCAGCTGGCCGTTGAGCTCGGCTATCTGGCCAAACGAATCTTCGCTGGTGGTGCCCGTGCCGGATATCAGGCAGTTGGATTTGTAGTTGGAGATGTTGCTTTCCACGCTTCCCAGATCGTCGTGCACTGCTTTGAGGCGCTCGTTGAGGAAGTTGGAGGTTGCGATTGCCACCTTGTTGCGGTCGTCCATCCAGTTCTTATTGTAGATGTCGATGACGTTGGTTATTACGTCGTCGGCGCGCTGAATTACGGGGTCCGACATTTGGAGGTGGAGTATGGAGGTCTCCTTGGAGGGCGATGTAACGGCGAGTTTGCGGAGGTAGTAGTCGCGGGCTACATTTGCGGGCCATTTATCCACGAAGATGGTGGTTGTGGTGCCGATGCGATAGTTCGGGGTGGTGGCAATCAGCAGTTCGCCAGCGGGAGTTTTGATGGGCGCATTGAGTTGGCCGCAATACACCTTGTCGCTTGCGGCTTCGGCTTCGGCTTTGGTGCCAGCCTTGAGGTCCTGGGGCTTATAGAAAGCAAGTTCGCTTATCTTGACGTCGCCGTTTTTGCTGAGTTTGGCGGTGAAAGAGAAGGAGCCGTCGTCGGGGAACCCGGCGATGGAGGCGTTGATGGGGAGGGTGTAGCCATAGAGGGCATCATTGCGGAAGATACCATTCTCGTGGTAGTTGACGTCGAGGTTGAGTCGGGCCACCACTTCGCTCATCAGATCCTTTGAAGTGAGGTTGGCTATTTCGTTGTTGAGGTTTACCTTGGAGGAGGTTACGCCGAGGTCTTCAAACTTTTCGAGTATGGCCGATTGGCCTTCGGATATTTCTTTGACTATGATGTCGGCTGAGCGGGTGTAGATACTGGGCTGAGTCAGGAGGTAAGCATATGTGCCGCCAACGCAGACTGCAATCGAAAGCAGGAGCCACCACCAGTGGAAGATGGTACGCAGAAGGACAGCCTTGATGTCGACGCGCATAGCCTGTTCGAGCTGACGGCGTGCGTGGGGTGCAACGGCTGCAAGGGGAGTGGAGTCGGTAGCCGCGCCGGGTGTGTCGTTGATTATGTGAGCCATGTATGATTGGGGAGATTAATGCGGTGTGGGAGGGGATTACTTGCTGAGTTTGAGGATGGTAACGAGCATGGTGATGGTCGAAACCGCGGTGGATGCTAAGCCAATCCAGAAGTTGTGGTTGTAGGCCTGGTTGCCGTAGTAGGTGGCTTGACGCTTGGCCATGTCGCGGGGTTCTACGTAGATGATGTCGTTTTGTTCGATGTAGTAGGCGGGCGACTTGCGGGTGCCTTCATAGTCGAGGAGATTGACCATATAGACTTCCTGCGAGCCGTCGCGATGTTCGCGAATAACCTTGATGTTGTCCTTGTGGCCCATTATGGTGACGTCGCCACACATTGCCATAGCGTCGTAAATGGATACGCGGTCCTTTTCAATTTGCTGGCGGCCAGGCGCACCTACTTCGCCAAATACCACAAATCCGGGCTGTGCAAAGCGAGCAATGACTATGGGATCTTTCACGAGGGCGCGCTCCTGAAGCTGCTGCTCTATATGCTTGACCAGCTCTTCGCGTGTCAGTCCTTCCACTTTTATGCGGCCAATGACGGGGAAGTTGATTGTGCCGTCGGAGTCGACGGTGTAGGTCATGCCGCCATTCTGACCACTGCCGCCCATCATCATGCCGCCGCCCTGACTGCTGGTGAGGTTGAACAGCTGCGAAATCTGGGGATCAGGTGTAGATACCATGATATAGAGTTGGTCTTCGGGCTTTAGGCGAATGGGGGCTTTGGCCACAGCCTCCACCTGCGAGCCGTGGTGGAGACTCTGGAAGTAATCAATATCTTTAGGGGTGCCGCAGGACACGAGGAATAGACTTGCGACAGCTAAGCACTTGACTATAGATTTGATGTTCATTATGCTGAGAATTATGTGTTGTTGTGTGTAAAAGAGGGTTATTGGAGGGCGGTGTGACGGGGGTCTATGCCCACGCGCCATTCAATGCCTTGTTCGTCGATGATTTTCAAGCGGTAGATGGTGCCTTCTTCGGGTTGTTCCATCACTTTGAGCAGTTCGCCTTCGTTGCCGCCGAATATGCCGCCGATCACTTTGATTTTGTCGCCTTCCTTGGGCTGAATGAAACCAATGGGTCCCACTTCGTAGTCGGAGCTGAATTGTCCGATGGCGCGCTGGAAGTGTTCCATTTCGCTGCGGGCTATCACGGCATACTCGCCAGTGCCATTGGCGCGGCGGTAGCACCATGAGAGGTCGCCGATTTTGGCGAATAAGCTGCGCACGTCGGTCATGCGACTCTTGAAGAAGAGCACGTCGGGGATCACTGGCGTCAGTTCCTTCACCATTTTTTTGTTTTCCTTGCGCAGGGTTTCGGTGCAGGGATAGAAGGTCTCGATCGGGCGCAGATATTCTTCGATTTCGGCCAGACGCTCGGTGATGCCATTGATTTTCACGCCGCGTCGCAATTTCATTGCATACCAGTTGGCCGGATTAGACATGAAGGCTTCGCCCACGCTCTTAATGGTCTCGGTTTGTGCCTTAGAGCTGGGCGTGCCACTCAGCACGGCCGATATTTCTGAAGGCGCGATGCCACACTTGATTGCCGTGTGGGTCCAGAAATTGCGCGCGGTGTCCAACACCGACTTGCCAATGTGTATGCCGCGTGAGTTGAGGAGTGCCACAATCTTAGCCTCCACGTGGCTTTCGAGTTGGCGCGGAGTGCGCTCCGATTGCAACAGTGGGAACACATACTTGCGTGTGGGCTCGGCATAGCGTTCGAGAATTGTGGCCACTTGCTCCGACACGGCATTGATGTCGGCCTTCTTCAGCAGTGCCACTTCGAGCAGCGAGCGGCAGCCAGTGAGAATGCTGACAACGAATAGGTCGATATATAGCGCAATTTCCTTGTCGAGGCGCGAACTCAGCAGGGCTAAGTTTTGCAAGCGCACAAACTGCTGCTCCGACACCGTTTCGATGCTGTGCTGCAAATCGCCATTCTTGAGTTTCGCCTTAATGGCCTTGAACGCGCCGTTGTGTGCAACCAATCCCTCCTTGACGGCCGCCGTGTAGAGTGCCGACACAATGTCGACGTAGTGAGCCACGGTCTTTGCGGTCAGGCCATAGGAGTAGAGTATAATACACCAATCTTCCAGCAATTCTATTGACGGATTGACAAACGAATTGTCTGTTGCCGACAAGAAATTGGCCAGATAGATGTAGGCTTTCTTATACTCCTTCACGGAAGAGCCTGATTTATCCTCGATGCGCTTGCTGAAAAAATCGAGAATATCCGAATTATTAATCTGATCCATTAACAATTGAGAGGGTTATTTTTTTAACCGTGAAGAAAGTTTAAATAATGATATTCGTCCCCTCAGCGCAGCGTGTTGTGCTCATAACTGTGGGTGTTTCAATCAAATATATGTCAAATGTCACGCGCAAGAAGCCTGATATCTGATGGTTGCAAGCCAAGTAACCTTTGTGATGGTATACATTGGTGGGTGCAAAGGTACGAATTTTTATCCACATGACAAATATTTCGCCCCAAAATTTTTATCCACCCCCAAAGCAAAAAGCTGGGCCAATCCTATAAAGATTGACCCAGCTCGGCGCTTGTTATCGGCTTTGAGCACCATATAACCGTCATATTGGGGAGGTGTGAGACCTATGTAGGGATGCACGGTCGGTGCATCCGGCGGACAAATAATTGACTGTCAATGCCTTACGTCGGTATGAGTTGTGTCGCAGCATATTAATGTATCAACGATAAGCCCTTGAAAATCAATAGACTACCGCTGGACGCACGAGCCGTGCGGCCCTACATAGGATGCGGTGTGCTTTTTGGCCGATAAGTTCCCAATTATTGGGGGTGGAGGGTCATTTGGCAGTGGGCGCAGTCGAAGTGGAGGCGGAGGGGGCGGGGGCCGCCGGTGAGGGTGAGCGGTTCGGGCCATTCGCGGCCGGCGGGGGTGAGCAGGCAGCGGCCGAGTTCGCGGCGTAGGCAGTAGCGCATGCTCATGGCGGCGGAGGGGGTGCCGCCCTGTTCGGGCGCGGGGACGATGGCGCCAGTGATGCCGTGGTCACGCATTACCGCCTCGGCTAAGGGGTTGGCTATGTTGGCCTCGGCGGGCAAGCTGTCGCCGTCGGGCCATAGGGCGTCGGCTTGCTCGGGCAGGCGCAGCGGGCGCTCCATGCGGCAGGCCATGGCGGCCACTTTGGCCGTTACGAATTGACGGCGGAGGGTGGTGAGCACCGAAGCGGGGACAAACTCATTGGCAAGGAGGTCGTCCAGAGAGTGGAGAGCGAAGGGGGTGTCGCCCAGTTTGGCTATGACGCGGCGGCGAGGTTCCTGTTGGGGCGACTTCGCGGCCTCTCCTGGGGCGAAGTCGATGCTGGCGGCCAGACGTGTGGCGGGTTCCTCAAGCACTAACTGACCTCCGGCGCGGCGCAGACACAGAGCGAGCGGAATGACGCGCTGAGCCGAGTCGGCCGAGGAGAGGAGGTCGGCAAAATGCTTGTCGGCATTGCGTCGGAGCACCATACCTGGACGCAGTTCGCCCGGTGCAGAGCCAGCGCAGACAATGGTGCGCGGCGGCTGAAAGCGGTTGACTCGAAACCCTACCGTGCGGCCTTGCGAGTCGGTGAAGTTCACCCCGTCGCCATTGACCAGACGAGCAGGAGCGCACAGCTCCACCTCGCGGCCACGTATGCGGCTCACCTTCCCGATTTCCGTGCCGAGACTCTTGGGCGAGTCGAGGGCGGCCACGCCGCAGGCGCGCGGATCGTAGAGAAAATGGGTGGTGAATCCGCGATTGAACGAACGGGCCGCGTCGGGCGTGAACGAGCGGCTCACCTCCCCTTGGCTCAGGCGTTCCATGCCGAGGGTGCGCAGCTGGCGGTCGTAGGCCGAGACTACGTTTTTTACATAGGCCTCATCTTTAAGTCGGCCCTCAATTTTGAGCGAACAGATGCCCGCGTCGAGCATGGCCGGCAGCTCGTTGAGGCGATTGAGGTCGCGGAGCGACAGCAGATGACGGTTTGACTCCAGCACACGACCGCGTCCATCGGTGAGCGTGAAGGGTAGGCGGCAAATCTGGGCGCACTCACCGCGATTGGCCGAGCGACCACCGCAAAGCAGCGACGCATAGCACTGGCCGGAGTAGCTCACGCAGAGCGCACCGTGAATGAACGCCTCCAGTTCGCAACCAACGGCTGAGCGCACGGCGCGCAACTCCTCCACCGTCATTTCGCGCGGCAACACCAGGCGAGTGAAACCTAATTGCTCCAAAAAGCGTGCCTTGGCTGGGGTGCGTATGTCACACTGCGTGGACGCGTGCAGGGCTATGGGGGGCAGATCCATGCGGAGCAGCCCGAGGTCCTGCACAATGAGAGCATCAACCCCCACGCGATACAACTCCTTGACCAGACGCTCCACGGAGCGGATTTCGGAGGGGTAGATGAGGGTGTTGAGTGTGACGTAGACGCGCGCATCGAAGCGATGGGCAAATTCGCAAGCGCGGGCAATGTCGGCGGTGGAGTTGGCGGCGGCAGAGCGGGCGCCGTGGGTTGCGGCACCAATATATACGGCATCAGCGCCGTGGGTGATTGCGCTGATGGCCACATCGGCGTTTTTGGCCGGTGCAAGGAGTTCGATGGGAGTATTCATTTGGAGTGTGTGACGCGCCCGGCGCTGTGGAAGGTGCGTTGATAGTAGGGTTCGGTGATGTTGCTTTCAATCACCCCCTTGGAGGAGGAGGCGTGAATCATGACGTTGTTGCCAGCGTAGATGCCCACGTGGTTCACCTGCGAGCCGTAGGTGAAGAACAGCAGGTCGCCGGGGCGGAGGTCGTTCACTTCAATGGGGGTGGCATATTGCTGCATTTGGGCCGATGAGCGGGGGAGCTTGAGGTTGTGGACGGCGAGGTACACCTGGCTCACCAGCCCCGAACAGTCCACTCCCGCGCGAGTGTCGCCGCCGTAGCGATAGGGGGAGCCGAGCCACTTGCGCGCCTCCTGCACCACATTATTAGATGTGTTGGCGGCGGGTTTATCAGCAGCAGGTGCGGGGGTGTCGGTGGAGGCGGAGTGGGAGTTGCGGGGCCAGCGGAGACGTTGCGAGTCGCTCTGTCTGGAGGTGGCGCAGCCAGTGAGGAGGAGCAGCGTGAGCAGAAGTAGCACTCCCGCCGCCCTCACCAGAGGCGAGGGGTGGCGGGAGGTGATATTTGATGCTGTATAGCTCAATCGATGCAGATGGTTTGACGTGGCGAGGAGGTGTGGAAGTTGTCGGTGGCCACCTGGGTATACACGCGGTAGTAGCCAGCGGGGAGGTTGGTGACTTGCAGGGGGAGCGATGCGCCCGTGATGCGCTTGACGGGGGTGCCGTCGAGGGTTTCAATCATCACGGTGGTGTTGCCAGTGGCGGAGGAGGTGGTTGACACGGTCAGCACGCCGTCGGCATACTCATAGTCCACAGTCAAAGAGGGGGCATCGTCCACCACAAATTCCACTTCGCGCATGTCGGTGGTGCCGTTGTTGCCTTGTACGGAGAGTCGGCAGGTGTGTTTGCCGCCCGAGAGGAGCGAAGTGACGTAGCGCAGTTCATACACGCCATCGCCCTTGTACTTGATGAGGCGAGCCACTGAGGTGCAGGGCTTGCCGTCGATGTCGAGACGCATCATTTCACCCGTGACGTTGGTGGCGCTGAGTCCTGACTTAGAGGTGATTTCAGCGTTGATTACCAGGCGCGGGGTTTCGCGCATATCGGCTTGGCCTGAGCCGCAGATGAGCGAGTTGATATGCACGGGGTCGTCGCTGGCGGGGAGTTTTTCGCGAGCTTCATCGTAGACGAATTTCACCTCGGGGAGGTAGCCTATGGCGCGTTTTTGGCCGTCGGCGGAAGAGGCGGCGTAGGTGATGCGCACATTGCCCACGCGGGAGGGGGAGGGTGCGTTGAACTCGTAGGCAAACTGACCGTTGGTCACGTCCACCTCGTAGGAGGTGAGCAGCGTGTGGTCCATCTTGATTTGCTTGATGAAGTCATCGGGGTAGATGCCGCTGGCGGGTGGGAGGCATTTGTTGTTGAGGGTGTCGGGCACGTCGTAGATAGCAATGAGCATTTTGCCCGAGAAGTCGGTGTCGATTTCGCTCGAGGAGCCTTCCTTAAGTATGCGGCCAGAGAGGGTGTTCTTCGCGCCGATGAACAGAGTGTTGTCGGTGGAGCCGTTAGCGGGGTCGGCGGTTATGACGTTAGTGCGGCCGTAGATGGGGAGTGCGGGGTCGCCAAAGAAGTTGTAGCAGAGATGGTTGGACATTGACTTGAGCAGACCCACGGAGCCAGTGTTGAGCATATTCACAGCGTTGTCGGCAAATGCGCGGCCAATCCATTCGCCGTTGGGGGCAGAGGCGTACTCCTTGAGGTAGCCAGCGCCGAAGAGGCGATTGTCGGTTTGGTACACTTCGCGGTTGGAGCCTACCATGGTAATCATACCGCCGTGGGGCGCAGCGAGCATAGAGTAGGAGAGGTTCTCGTTGGATATGTCGAAGTTGGCGGTGGAGCAGGAGCCGATGAACGCGTGAGGGTAGCGGCCAAAGTTTTGCTGGTCGTTGAAGATGTGGGTCGACAGCATATAGTCGCGGGTGTTCACGGTGGTGCCGATGGCCATGTTGGTGCCGTGGCCATAGTAGAAGAAGAAGGAGGTGCCGCGTTCGAGGCCAGAGGTGACGAGGCGGCGAGTGAGGGTGTTATTTTCGGTGTTGTAGAAGTTGGAATAACCGCGAATGATGGTTGTCTCCTTGTCGGCCGTCTCGTCGATTGAGGCCATGGTGGCTTCGGAGTCGTCGTAGTGCATACCGTCGGTGGCGTTGGCGTTAGGCTCGTAGTCGGCGGCGGTCACGATGGTGTTGAGCTGAAAACCAGCGGGGGGATTTTGCAGATAGTTGCGCACCTTATTAATATATACGGCGAGGTCGGAGGGGCGGTCGAAGGGAATGCGACCCACGGCCACTTGCATGGGGGAGGCGAGGATGCGTTGCACCATGGGGCGGGTGTTCCAAGGCGAGTTGTTGCGCGGGGTGCCTACGTGGCCAAAGAAGCCATCGTTGAAGAAGGATTGAGTTTCCTTGTACACCATATTTTGCACCTCGTTTTGGAAGGTGATAACATAGCCAGTTTCGGGGTTGATTTTGCGATCCTGCTCAATGCACACGTTGCCCACGAGCATCATTGCTTTGAGTTTACCTTCGTTTTTGAAGTAGAGGTGGTTCACGAAGCGGCGCACGGCCTCGGGCGAGATGTTGCCAGAGCCATATTCGTTGAATATGAGCTGTTGGTCCACCACCTCCACGTCGAGTCCTTGCAGCGAGCGGTGGAGTTCAGCGAGTCCCTCGGCACCTTGGCGCAGCATGTTGGTGGTGATAATCAGCAGGTCGGGCGTGGCAATGGAGTGGAGGTTTTGGTTGCCGATTGCGCCAACCACCTCGGGGGTGGGGAGGGTGAGGGCGGTGTTGAACACCTGAATCAGAGAGTGAGGGTCGTTGCTCGCATATGAGCCGAGACCATTGGAGGAGAGGTTGAGGTTATAGACGAAGTTGGGGTCAGTCACGTCCCACACGTGCCAGGAGCCTTCGGGCGCGAGGCCTGAGAGGCGGAAGTTGGGAATTGACGCGTCGGGGCGATAGAGTGCCATATGGCTTTCGCCACTGAGGTCGTTGCAGCGGTCGTAGATGTAGGCCCACCAGTCAACGGCACCTGAGCGGAAGTTGCGCACCACGCTGGGGTTGACTTGGAAGGTGAGTTGGCCGTTGAGGGTGCCCTCAAAGGGAGACATGGTCACCTCCTGATACATGCGCGACAAGCGATATAGTTCGTGTGAACCCGCGCCAGCAGCGTTGATGCCAGTGGGGAGTTCGGCGTTCCAGCCTTCGGGGAATGAGGCTACCAGATAGTTCTTAGTGTTGTTGTTGGCGGTCATATCGAAAGCCATCACCAGATTGCCTTTGAGGGTGGACCAAGGCTTGGAAATCACCAGCGGATAGGTGAGAACGTCGTTGGGGTTGGTGATGCGGTGGGAGTAGTAGTGCATACCGCCTTTGCCGAAGTGGTTGTTTTCCTCCTCGAAGTATACCATTGACTTATGGTAGTCGGTGTAATCCTCGGCGTCCTCGGCCGGTGGTGCCACTTGGCGCAGCATGTCGTTTTGGTCGCTTTCGGTCAGGAAGTAGGTGGCACCGCGGCTGTGGGAGTGGCGCACATGCTCATTGTTGGACACCGTGAGCGTCGGATCCCAGAAAATATCCGAAAAAACCACGTTGGCCTTGGCGTAGAACACGATTTTGTCGTTTTCGTGAATTGACACGATGGGTGCCACGTCGGCTGGGATTTTGGTGTCGTCGTGGGTCATGAGCAAGGTGGGGTTGTAGCCAAACACCTTGACATTTTCGGGGTCTTCAAACCCGAGATCGCGCAGTTGGTCGTGGGTAAACTGGTATACACCATCATTATCAACGCGAATTTTCACCCACTTACCGTTGGCGAGCAGCGAGCTTGATGGTTCAGCAGTGGCAATAGCAGCGTGTGTTATAGATGCCGTGGCTAAAAGAGAGCAGAGCAGGGAGAAAAGTTTATTCATGGGAGTGATTATTTGATGTTGAACGCGCCCACCTTTGTTGCGCGACATTCAAGCTCAATGTGTTGGTTTATTTGTATGTGTTCTGGTTCGGAGTTGAGGATAGCTATGATGTCGCCCATCTTAAAGGTGGAGAGCTGGGATAGGCGGTGGATTAATTGTGCAGCCTCGGGCGGCAGCGGAGCCTCGAGCGGGAGCCAGGAGCCCACCACGGCGGCGCCGTCCATATAGTCGGCTTCGAGCAGGGGGTGCTCAGGCGTTGGGAGCCACATGGTGGTTTCGGAGTCGACATAACGCGCGGCAAACTCGGCACGAATGGCCTTGCCCAGACGCGAAATGCGCCAGGCGTGGACGCATCGGGCACTCCACTGGCCGCCCTCCTCGGGCATAAACCACGGCTGACCTGCACGCGCCACCGAAGAGTCGGCCAACACGCGCACGCTGTCGTTTGCAGGGTTATAGATTAGTACTTTCATGATTGGTTCCCAGAATATCGTGCAAAGATACAAAAAAAATCCCACCCCTGCAAATTTTCTTGCAGAGGCAGGTATCAATCACACTAATTGTAGGCGTTTAGGGGAGTTGGGAGAGGGTGTGGAGCGAGGAGATGGCGAAGAGGGCGGCAGATTCGGTGCGGAGGCGCGAGTCGCCCAGGGTGACGGGGACGAAGCCGCAGCTGAGCGCGAGTTCCACCTCGGCGGGAGAAAAGTCGCCCTCGGGGCCGATAACTATGGCGGTGTCGGCCATGGGGAGGCAGGCTTGCACCATCACTTGGCGCGGGGTGTTCTCGTCGCAGTAGCAAATGAAGCGGCGAGTGGCCTGACATTCGCGCAGATAGGTGCGCAGGGGGGTGAGGTCGTCAATTACGGGCATCTGCGCTTTGAGCGATTGCTTCATGGCGGAGACGGCCGTCTTGACGAGGCGTTCGGTTTTGAGTTCGCGGCGTTCGGAGCGGTCGCAGAGCACTGGGGTGAAGCGGTCGAGGCCAAGCTCAACGAGTTTTTCGATGAGCCATTCTATGCGGTCGAGGTGCTTGGTGGGGGCCACGGCCAGCGAAAAGTTGCAGGGCCAGGTGCGAGGCAGTTCGGTGCGCTCAATCACCTCCACCATTGCTCGCTTGGCGTGCGCTTCGAGCAGGCGGCAGGAGTAGAGGCCTCCGCGTCCGTCCACAATCTCCAGCAGGTCGCCCGGCTGATGGCGCAGCACCTTGACACAATGATGCGACTCGCCCTCTGGGAGGATGGGCGAGTCGGGGAGTTCGGGTGCATAGAAGCGAATCATTTCTTGCTTTCGCCCTTAAACATGAACATAAAGGCCACGAGCACTGCCAGAGAATAGGCCGAGAAGATGGTCCAGACGGTGGTCCAGTTGCCGAGCATCAGGCCGCTGTCGGTGTATTGGCAGTAGAGGTTGACAATGGCGCCAGCGGCGAGCATACCGAGGGTGGCACCGATGCCGTTGGTCATGAGCATGAATAGGCCTTGGGCTGAGGCTTGGATGCGCGGTTCGGTTTGCTGTTCCACAAAGAGTGCGCCCGACACATTGAAGAAGTCGAATGCTACGCCATACACAATCATGGAGCCGATGAGCAGGAGCACCGAAGGAAATTCCGGGCCGCCATAGGCGAAGAAACCGAAGCGGAGCACCCATGCGGCCATGGCTATCATCATCACGTTGCGGATACCGTAACGGCGCAGGAAGAAAGGAATGAGCAGGATGCAGCAGGCCTCGGAAATCTGGCTCAGCGAGGTGAGGAGGGTGGCGTTTTGAGCGGCGAAGGAGTCGGCAAATTCGGCCTTAAAACTGGTGATGAAGGGGGTGGCGTAGCCGTTGGTGATTTGGAGCGACACGCCAAGGAACATCGAGAAGATGAAGAATACGGCCATCTTGCGCTGCTTGAAGAGCTTGAAGGCGTCGAAGCCAAACATCTCGGCCAGCGACTTGCTTTGGCTGCTGGCGTTGGCGGCCAGCGGACAAGTGGGGAGTGAGAAGCAGTAGAGGCCCATGGCTATGCCGAGAATGGCCGAGGTGAGAAACTGATTGACAGTGTATTGGAAGCGTGGGTCGATGAGTGAGCCATCGCCTAAGGGGTTGCTCAGGGAGAAACCCATGGAGCCATCGAGCGTGTAGAAGCAGTTAACAAACCACATGGCGGCAATGAAGCCTACGGTGCCGAGCACGCGAATGGGCGGGAAGTCCTTGACGGTGTCAAGCCCTGCGCGGCGCAGAATGGAGAAGGCGGTGGTGTTGGCCAGCGCTATGGTAGGCATGAAGAAAGCCACGGAGAGGGTGTAGAGGGTGAAAATTGGGGCAAATTCGAGCACCTCGTGGGTGGAGCCATACCACCAGGCAGCGCCCATAAACATGGCGGCTAAGAGGTGGCAGATGCCCAGCAGACGTTGGGGCTGGATATACTTGTCGGCAATCACGCCAATGATTGCGGGCATAAAAATGGACACTATGCCCTGCACGGCATAGAACAGCGAGATGTCAGCTCCGAGTCCGTGTGCTCCGAGGTAGTTGCCCATACAGGTGAGGTAGGCACCCCAGATTGCGAACTCCAGAAAGTTCATTAATGCAAGTTTGGCTTTGACGCTCTTCATGGTGTTGTGTTTAGATATTTTTGCGGTTGATATATTCGGTTATTTTTGCGGCCTCTTCATAGTTTTCGCTCTCCACGGCTTGGTCGCGAAGCTGCATGAGTTGCTCGAGGGGCATTTCCTCGTAGGAGGGTGGGGTGGGGGAGGTTTCTGACTCAGTTTCAGTGGGCTGCGAGAGCACAAAGCCGCATTGGTGGAGAATTTCGGGGGTGGTGTATATCGGTGCACAGGTGCGCATGGCAATGGCTATGGCGTCGGAGGTGCGGGCATCGAACGTCACGCGGCGTTCTCCGTCGGTGAAGACGATTTCGGAGTAGTAGATGCCATCTTCAAATTTGTAGATAAACACCTCCTGCATGGCTATGCCAAAGGCCTGAGTGAAGGAGGCAAAGAGGTCGTGGGTGAGCGGCCGGGGCGTGGTGATGTGGTCCATGCGCGCGGCTATGGCGCGTGCTTCGGCCTCGCCGATCACTATGGGTATCGACACTGCACCGTCTATCATGCCGAGCACCAGCGCGTAGGCATTGCGGCGAATTTGTCCAGAGCTCAGACCGAGCACTATGAGTCGAATTCTATCCATTTTAGAGGGTTATTATACCCGAGCCGTAGCAAATGCGGTGGTCGGGCGAGTAGATTACAGCAAATTGGCCTGGCGCGATGCCCTGCACGGGTTCGGAGGAGTGGATAAGTAGGCGTCCTTCGGGTGTGGTTTCGAGTTGGGCATCGATAAATTGCGGTGTGTGGCGATTTTTGAAAGCCACGTGGGTCAACTCCGGATTGCGGGTAATCCAGTGCATCTCATCAAGGAGAATTTCCGTGCCATATTGCTTTTGGGTGTCGTAGCCTTGCGACACGTAGATGACGTTGTCGTCCACGTTCTTGCGCACCACATACCATGGGCCTCCCGAGAGACCAAGCCCCTTGCGCTGACCAATGGTGTGGAACCAATATCCGCGGTGGGTGCCAAGTTTGCGCCCTGTTTCCAGCTCAATAATCGCGCCTTGTTTCTCGCCTAAGTGGCGGCGAATGAAGTCGTTGTAGTTGATATTACCGAGGAAGCAGATGCCCTGACTGTCGCGGCGGAAGGCGTTGGGCAGATGTGCCTCCACGGCCAGACGGCGCACCTCGCTCTTGGGTATGTCGCCGATGGGGAACATTGAGCGGCTGAGTTGCTTGTAGGTGATGCGTGCCAGGAAGTCGGTTTGGTCCTTCACGGGGTCGGGGGCTGTGCCGAGGTAGGTCAGGCCGTCAGGCTCTACGAGCGTAGTGGCATAGTGACCCGTGGCAATCTTGTCGAAGGCGTGACCCCAGCGCTCGTCGAAGTAGCCAAACTTAATCACACGATTGCAGAGAATGTCGGGGTTGGGCGTCAGGCCGGCGCGCACGGTGTCGAGCGCATATGCCATAACAGTGTCCCAGTATTCTTCGTGGAGCGAAACCACATCAAACGGCAAACCATAATGACGGGCTATGGCCTGACACATCTCTATGTCCTCCTCGGCCGAACAGTCGCCACGACCGTCGTCCAGCCCGATACGTATATAAAAAAGGTGTAGATCGAGACCTCGCTCCACCATTCTGTGGACGGCCACTGCGCTGTCCACACCGCCGGAAATGAGTCCGGCCACCTTCAATCCTTCGTTGTTCATAAGTGCAAAATTAAGCAAATTCCCTCAATCCGCAAAATTTGTTGCAAAATTTGCAGGTAAATTTGCATTTCGTGAAAATATTTCGTAACTTTGTGGCAATAAAGCAACGCAAAGTTTATGGAAAGAACATACATATTCTTGGCTCCAGGGTTTGAAGAAATAGAGGCTGTGGCCCCTATTGATATCCTGCGCCGTGCTGGCATGGAGGTGATAACCGTGGCCGTTACTGTCGATGGCTCTGAGGCCGTGGAGGGCGCACATGGTGTGCCTTATGTGGCTGATATGCACATTGATGACCTCCCCGCTGATCTTCCCTCGCGCTGGCTCGTGCTCCCGGGCGGAATGCCTGGCGCCGAAAATCTCTACGCCTCCGAACGCCTGCGCTCCCTCCTGCTCAATGCCCCTGGCGGCATAGCTGCCATCTGCGCCTCGCCCGCTGTAGTGCTGGGTCAAATGGGGCTGCTCAAGCAGCGCAAAGCCACCTGCTACCCCGGCTTTGAGGAGTTGTGCACAGAAGCCGATATGACCGGCGCTCCTGTGGTGATTACCCCCGAATTAATCACCGCCAAGGGTCCCGCCTTTGCCTTCGACTTCGCGCTGGCCATAGTGGCTGCCACCCGTGGCAATGACGCTGCTGAGCAAGTGGCTCGCGGCATGTTACTCTGAAATCAAAACAACCACAAAATAAACCATACTATCATGAAAACCGAACAACATGAATGTTCCTCCTGCATGGAGCAAAAAATCAAAGAAGAATTTGCAACTCGCTTTGGCGGTGAAGGTATCTTCTACGCCTCTGCTGGTCGCATCAACCTCATCGGTGAACACACCGACTATAACGGTGGCTTCGTATTCCCCGGCGCCATCGACAAAATCATCGAAGCCGAAATCCGCCCCAACGGCACCGACCACGTTCGCGTCTTCTCCATCGACATCAACGAATCAGCCGAATTCGGCCTCAACGAAGAAGATGCTCCCACCCAATCCTGGGCTCGCTACATCTTCGGCGTGTGCCGCGAAACCATCAAGCGCGGCGGCAAAGTGGAAGGCTTCGACGCCGTATTCGCTGGCAACGTGCCCCTGGGTGCTGGCCTCAGCTCTTCTGCTGCCCTCGAAAGCTGCTTTGCCTACGCTGTGAACGACCTCTTCAACGACAACAAAATCGATAAGTTCGAGCTCGCCCGCATCGGCCAAAGCACCGAACACAACTACTGCGGCGTGAACTGCGGCATCATGGACCAGTTCGCCTCCGTATTCGGCAAGAAGGACTGCCTCATGCGCCTCGACTGCCGCTCCATGGAGTTTGAATACTTCCCCTTCAAGCTCGATGGCTACAAACTCGTGCTCGTGGACTCCCGCGTGAAACACGAACTCGCCGACTCCCCCTACAACAAACGCCGCCAAAGCTGCGAACGTGTAGCCGCTAAGCTCGGCATCGAAACCCTCCGCGACGCCTCCATGGACGACCTCATCGCCATCAAGGACCAAATCTCCGAAGAGGACTATATGCGCGCTGAATACGTGATCGGCGAAAAGCAACGCGTGCTCGACGTGTGCGACGCTCTGGGTCGTGGCGACTATGCCACCGTGGGCGAACGCATGTATCAAACCCACGCCGGCATGAGCAAGCTCTACGAAGTGAGCTGCGAAGAACTCGACTTCCTCAACGACCTCGCCAAGGAATGTGGCGTGACCGGCTCTCGCATCATGGGCGGCGGCTTCGGTGGCTGCACCATCAACCTCGTGAAGGACGACCTCTACGACTCTTTCACCGCCACCGCCGTCAAGAAGTTTAACGAAAAATATGGCCACGAACCCAAGATCATCCCCGTGGTGATCTCCGATGGCGCCCGTCGTCTGTCATGAACATCCAACAGCAAACCGTAATGTCGCCCAAAGGCGACATTACTCTCATTACCCTCACCAACGCCTCTGGCGCTAAGGTGGTGCTCAGCTCGCTCGGTGCCGCTATCGTGGCTGCTGAGGTGCCCGACGCCAACGGCCAGCTGGCCGACGTGGTGCTCGGCTATGCCAACCCCGTTGACTACTTCTACGATGGCCCCTGCGCTGGCAAGGTGCCCGGACGTGTGGCCAATCGCATTGGCCGTGGCCTCTTTACCCTCGACGGCAAGGAATACCATCTGGCCATCAACAATGGCCCCAACGCCCTCCATGGTGGCCCCGAAGGTTTCCAAAACCAAATCTGGCAAGTGGAAATCTGCCCCTGCGGTTGCGTGAAATTCACCTACCACAGCGTGGACGGCGAAGAAGGCTACCCCGGCAATCTCACCGCCACCGCCACCTATGAATGGACCGACGCCAACGAGCTCAAACTCACCCTCAACGCTCAGGCCGATTCCCACACCATAGTCAACCTCACCAACCACGCCTACTTCAACCTCGCTGGCCATAACGCAGGCTCCGTGCTCGATCATCTCTTGACCCTCGACGCTCACCTCTACCTGCCCACTTCCGACTCCCTCGTGCCCACTGGCGACCTGCACGCCGTCAGCGGCACCCCCATGGACTTCACCGCCGCCAAGCCCCTCGGCCAAGACATCAAGGCCGACTTCCCCGCGCTCAACTACGGCAAGGGCTACGACAACTGCTACGTTATCGACGGCTGGAACCCTGGCTCGCTGCGCCGCGCCGCGCGCCTCGAAGACCCCAAGTCAGGCCGTGTGCTCGAAGTAATCACCACCCAACCGGGTGTGCAAATCTACACTGGTAACTGGCTCGCTGGCTCCCCCGTCAACAAGGACGGTCGCTCCTACAACGACTACGACGGCGTGGCCATCGAATGTCAAGGCTTCCCCGACTCCGTCAATAAGCCCCAATTCCCCTCAGTGGAAATCGTGCCGGGTCAAAACTATTCCGAAACCATCATTTTCAAGTTTACTACTAAATGAAACCCACTCTTTTTGTACTCGCTGCCGGCATGGGCTCACGCTACGGCGGCCTCAAGCAACTCGATGGCGTAGGCCCTAACGGCCAAACCATCATGGACTACTCCATCTACGATGCTATCCGCGCTGGCTTCGGCAAAGTCGTATTCGTAATCCGCAAAGACTTCGAACAGGACTTCCGCGAAAAAATCCTCTCAAAATACGAAGGCCACATCCCCACCGAACTCGTATTCCAAGCCATCACCGACCTCCCCGAAGGCTACACCTGCCCCGAGGACCGCACCAAACCCTGGGGCACCAACCACGCCGTGCTCATGGGTAAGGACGTAATCAACGAACCCTTCGCCGTGATCAACGCCGACGACTTCTACGGTCGTGACGCCTTCGAAGTGATTGGCCGCGAACTCTCCAAAGAATATACCAAACCTGGCGACTACTGCATGGTAGGCTTCCGCGTGGGCAACACCATGACCGAAAACGGCTCCGTGGCCCGCGGCGTTTGCGAAAACAAGGATGGCCTGCTCACCTCCGTAGTGGAACGCACCGCCATAGCCTACGATGCCAACCACAACATCGTCTTCACCGACGAAAACGGCCAAGAGCAAACCATCTGCCCCAACACCCCCGTCAGCATGAACCTCTGGGGCTTCACCCCCGACTACTTCGCTTTCAGCGAACGCGAATTTAAGAAATTCCTCGACAAGGACATCAACACCCCCAAGAGCGAATTCTTCATTCCCCTCTGCATCGACGCCCTCATCAACTCTGGCGAAGCCACCGTCAAGGTGCTCGACACCGACTCCAAATGGTTTGGCGTGACCTACGCTGCCGACCGTCCCGGTGTGGTTGAAAAGCTCGAAGCACTCCACGCTGCTGGCGAATACCCCGCCAACATGTTCAACTAATCCCCCCCACACACCCTAAAAGCCCGTCTTTTAGGGTGTGTTATGCCTA